>Ga0208157_1000668_pt1 | contig 17700 bp, 28 predicted proteins | sample 5_EtaG_FD_184077 | JGI IMG/M metagenome (GOLD analysis project Ga0208157, IMG submission 184077) | Marine viral communities from the Subarctic Pacific Ocean - 5_ETSP_OMZ_AT15132 metaG (SPAdes) (version 2) | ecosystem: Environmental > Aquatic > Marine > Oceanic | place: Pacific Ocean | collected...
TAATTACTCCTTAAATTTTTTTTGTATAAACTTAAACATTCCATAAATTGTAAGCCCATAAAATGCTAATACACTCATTGGCAGTGCTATATATGCGAGTTCCCATGGTGATAAAAAAAGAAGTTCCCATGTAAAATTAATTGCAGCTTCAGCATCACCCTGCGTACTATTTGGCAATCCACCAATTTCATTAATAATTTCTAATTCATACTCTGTGACAAAGTTTATCCAATCATCCTCGGTAAAACAAATTTCAAAATGTTCAGGACATTCATACTCCATTAGTGCAACACCCTATCTCTACAGCCGTTCTTCATAAAATCATGCAGGTCTGCATAATCTTCTTCACTGATAATGTCTCTTACCTCGTGTATTGGCATACTCATTAGATCAGCGTGATATTTAATTGATAACTTAGCCACCTTGCGTTCTAAAGGTGACATATCTTTAAACTCGTCATTACTACTCATAATTAATCCTTAAAAATTAAATGATTGTTTTTCTTCATGCGTACCAAAGTGATAAATAGCCTTGGTCAACCTGTATATGCACATCTCATAAGTGATAGGAGCAGACTCAGGATTGTTAGTATCTTTTAATTTAAAACATCTTTTTCTAAGATCAAAGATAGTCATGCCATCTCTAAACATATCTAAACATTGCTGATGCAGATTCTCAGAGAGCTTGTTTTTAAACTTAGTCAAAGTGTTTTGAATGATGCCTGTTTCCTCAGACAGTATTTTGCCAAGAGTATCTAGGTCATCAATGGTATAAGTCCTAAATGTTTTCCAATCTCTAGCATCCTCTTTTGTTTCTACAACTGGAGCAGGGTCATACTTAACAGCGTGTTTTGTATTTCTTGTGTGTTTAATATTAGGAAATAGCTTGTTAGGATTTTTATTTTCAGTGTAGATATAATCTAAGTTTTTTGCATGAGCCTTTCTTGCATCCTGCAAAGTCATCTCACTAGTATCTCCAATCTTAACTCTAATAGTATTTTTACCTACCTTGGAGTTCTTAGCCCTTGTGTAGTAAACCTTGCCAAACTTCTTAAATCTAATAGCCAAGCCTTTGCTTACGGTGTCGTGTACCCAAGTATCTCTCTTACCATTTAGCATACTTATACCTTGATCAGTAAATTCAACGCTGTAGTTAGTTCTCTTAAGATTTATGGGGTTCTTACGAGTGCCTATATGACTACCCTGATACTCAGCACCTTGACTGTTACCACTGGTCATTCTATTGATCTGAGTAATAACTTCTTTAATTGGCGGTGATGATACGGCTTTAACTTTGCCCTGTAGCTTTCGCACTTCGTTTAATCTTTGCTGTAATTGGTCTTCAATAATCGGAGCAATAACTTTAATTAAGTCATCTTTGTTGCTGTAAAAATGATTAATAAAATTATTAAGAATGTCAGATTTGTTTATGCCAAACTCTTTATGTAGTTCGTGCAAGTCTTTCCACAAGTCAGCATCACAGACTACATTGACATTACCAGTTATTTTCTTTTTGTTTTCTTCAAAATTCATAGCTTTCACCTTATATACCCAACCTTGACTTGTGATAATCGTCACGCATCTCAGTATTTTTTATGTTTAGATATTCAACAAGCACTGACTCAGGCGTTTGACCTAAATGCTTATTGGCAATCCTTGATTTACTTATGTCAGTTAAGACATTGTTATACGACTTAACCAGTTCCCACATATCAATCTCATGAATGTAAGAGTCTAGTTCCCTTAGTTGATCTTTAGTTATCATTTGTTTACCTCTCTTTCTTCTACTCTATCCCAAACATCACTAAATCTTTGTAGCCACTCTAATTGTTCATCAGTATTGTAATTTCCAACTAACTGTGACTCTCTTACACATAAATGCTCAAGGTTGTTTGTTTCATAAAAATTAAATGCAATGTCGCACATATAGTTGAGCAAACTGAATTTTTTATCTTTAGTTATCATCTTATACCTCTCTAGGTTTGATAGAAGCAGTGTGACCAGTAGACCAAATCTGATCTACTCGTCTTTGTGCATCTGCTTGATTGTTAAAAGTTGCGATTCTTTTGTGATCTCCATACCTGCCGATATGAAAGAAGAACTGGTAAACATCATAGACTGTATTCATCCTGCACCTACCATATCTCTCATGTAGCCACCGCTTCTTTCAAAGGGTGTGCTACCTTCTTCATCTTTAATTGATTTATAGTCTTGTTTGTCATCAAGAATAAGATTTTTTAAAAGATCAATAGCTTCTTCTAAAGTCTTACCATACTGTTTCCAGTCAGTGATATAACCACACTTAATAGAAGGTGCAGTTTCAAAAATTCTTTTCTGCCAACAAAAATCAGAATATCTTTGTTGTACTGGGTGTGGGAAATGTCCCCAAGTTTTTCTGTGCAAAAAATTGTACTCAATTTCTAGCTCTCTTGCTTTATGCCATTTACTTTTATATTTCATTTTATACCTGCTCTGTGAGCTTTTCATTTAATATGCAGTAATTATAAACCCATAATGGAATTAAATGCAACACTTTTATTAATTATTTTTTAAAAACATATCTAACTCTGAATACATATAAATATTTATTTTTCTTTTGCTTGTTTGTTTCCATGTATTTTTGCTTGATATTCCAAACCTTTGATTGACTAACTGCCAACCCATAGCTTTCCAAAATATATTAGATTCTAAGTCATCTGCACAACCGCAAGACCAACCAAAGGTATAATTATCTTTACCATACTGTGTCACAGCATCTAATAAAATCCGCCCCCTTTGTAGTAATCTAGCATCACTTTGTAAAACTATTTGTGCAATTTTGCCTTTTTTATATTGATCATAAGTTTTTCCGAAACTAGCCAAACAAAATCCAACCAAATCTTTATTGCATTCAATTACAAATAATTTATCGTTACAAACATCAGACCATCTCTTACCTTTTTTAATTCCAGTAATTGCAGCTTCGTATGCAACCTTAGGTATAAATCCAAGCGACTTTGATTCTTTTTTTGACAAATCAACTATATATGGCAGGTCTTTTTCTTTTGCAAATCGCACAAAGCCAAGATCATTAGAATGGCAAATCATTGTCCTCTTGACTATCATCTCTCCAAAGTTTTTCTTCCCATAATCTTTTAGCCCAAACTTGTCCAAAGTCAGCAGGCAAACCATAACTCGTAAAGAACTTATACTCATCACCAAACTTCGTGTGAAGCTGTGCATGATGATGTAAACATAAAGGTATAGCATTCCTATCATTAGCCTTTAAGCTCATGCCACGAACTCCGTCATAGGGTTTAAGTAAATGATGTGCCTGCACTTCTCTTGAGTGTGAGTAGTAACCTGCTTTACACAATAGGCAAGGCAATGTCCTAATCCATTTAAGGTGCGACTCATCTTTGTATCTTTTACTAGGCAAGTTAAAAAGGCGCTTCTTCTACCTCAGCTTTATGAGCAACAGTTTCTTCATCATCTTTTACTCTAAGACTAACAGCAGTGTATTCATTGCCTTTATCTGATACTTTTTTCCAACCACCAAACTTGTACTGGACATTGTTCCAAGTTATTGGACCACCAATATCAGGACTTCTTTCAGATTTCTTTTCCTCGTTAAGATGCAACAAACCTGCGGAAACCATAAGCTCGTACTTATCTTCACCCTTAACTTTTGTTTTAACAATTGCAGAATAAATCTCCTCGCCATTTATTTGCATAGTTCCTTTGCGTATCACAGTAGAACCAGTCTCATGCCAAAGAAAACCTTTTAGCTCTTTATCATATTGCTTATCATCCATTTTTTTCTCCTATTAATTTATATTTAAACCCCTTACCACTTGTCCTGCGTTTCTTTTCTATAACTTCCCCAAAGGCAGGAAGTTTATATTTAAGTCTAGCAGGGTCTTTCCTCAAGTTGCGTATAGAAGCAGAAATAGACGGCTCGCCGTAGAACTGTCCTGTTTTCTGCTTGATAGCATCTTGTAGTTCCCAAAATGTCCAATATCTGCCGTCACGCATACAGAAATAGACACAATCATCTAATGTCAGCTTACTCATACAACTTTCTTAGAGTAAATATCTATTAGCTTCTCAAACGCCTGTAAGTCTCTATCGTTCTCAGGCAAATCATTGTAGATGCGTTCTATCTCACTTGAGTTAGCTTTGAATACATCTATGCACTCTTGATCTTCAGGATTAGCTAGAACCTTACGCAAACCACCTATGAAAGCATGAGTGTCAGGAAAGGTTGCATATGGGTGACCTTTTGCATTCTTAAGAACCAAAGATTCTTTAAGATCAGGCGCAGGTTGTTTGTTGTTTATGGCATTGTCTACCTCAAACCCACTTGCATACTCGCCACCACCGAGACCACAGCAAGCCAAAGCACGACCTATTGCACTGGTACAGCAGTTCTCAAGAGCAGAAGTCTTGTTAACCATGCCCTGCGATCTAAATTCTTCCGCATAGTCATTACCTATCTCACGCCATGTGCCGTCCACATAAACGCTTACAGTGGCTTGTACCACCACTCTTTCTAGGTCATTGTGGATAATCTTAGTCTGCACATTGGCATTACTACCAAAATGTTTTCTAAAGGTTTGCAACCGTTTGTCTACGGTTGTGTAGAGCTTACCTTTGATATTGGTTTTATCGCTATCAGCAAGGTTAGCTATTTCATTTATTGATTCAATCAATTTATCACTCATTTTATTCTCCATAGTTCTTTAGCAACCTGTATATCTGAGTCTGACCACATCCAGTGGGATAGGTCAGGATAGAACTGGTCAACCAAAGAGTTAACATCATTATTCTGTAGAAGGTTCATTATTGCTAACGAAGCCCTATACACCTCATCTAATCTCATGCTTATGTCGTCTATCTCAAATGTGATTACCTCTGATTTGGTCTTAGTCACATAGATATAATCAGCATACGCATGATCTTTTTCTAACGCAGTAGCATAAATTGCTAGTTGCCTTTGAACTGGTGGGAGTAATGCAGGTGGTTTCTTTGCAGAGGTTTTTATGTCTCTGATGCAATCCTCATACTCTAAATCTGTGTACCCTATAACTGACACTGGTAGCCCTACATCTATCTCTACTTTCTTTTGATAGCTAACAGGCTCGCCTAAGTGTTTATAGAAAGGCAATCCTATAGACAGATACTTCTCTATATTGTTGTACTCTGTGTCTGCTTTCTCTTGATCAAACACCACGCCTTGACTCTGCTCGTAGCTCATAAGAGATTTGAACTCAGCCTGTGCATCTTCTATAGATGTCTTGTTGCCTATGGCATGATCTATGACCGTACCTCTTAACATGGCAGGGTTGGTAGGTGACTTATGTTTGGCTAAGTACCGAACAATAAACAGTGGTGGGTTTTGTATGAATAGGTTTATAGAACTGGCTGATAGGTGTTCAATATCAAACTGTTCAAATGGATTATTTTTCATCTTTTAAATACCTCAATTTATGCTTTCAATAAATACGAAATGGAATTATAATCACATATTGGGTTTACCACAACCCTTAATTTAACATTAGGAGACAACCAATGAAGCTGAAAGATTTCTTGCAAGAGAACAACTACACTCAAAATAAATTTATAGAAGCTGTGCATGAAGAAACAGGACATAGATTTTCTCAGGGCGGTCTTGCTAAATACATCATTGGTGTTCGCATACCTAGAAAAAAAGAGATGGGAGTTATTCATAGTTTTACCAAAGGCGTAGTATCACCCAACGACTTTTACTTATAGACTCCAATCATCTACCTCGTATTGTCTTTCTATGAAGATGCGTTTGTCCATGTCATAGAAGAACTTTACCTGTCCGATCTTACCGTATAAGTCCTGTTCTCTTATCTTGCGTGTAATTACGCTAGTGGAGTTGTCATCAAAGTCTCTGTGAATCGTTAGTACTGCATCAGACTGGTTGTGCCAGTGTGCAGCTCCACTTATATCGTAAGCAGAGGGTGGCAGATAAGAACCATCTTGAGACTTAGGTAGCTTTGTTGGATGAGCAACCACCCACATTGTTACCTCATAGTTTCTAGCAAAGCGTTTACAGCTAGAGATAAAGTCTCTTATGTGTTCATCCTCACGCTGATTGCCTTCTCGTTTTGCACTAACCTCATTGTATGGGTCTATCACTATGCCGTTGACTCCGTGTTTGTAAACACTGGATTTTGCTATGTCTATGATCAGGTCTATCTCAGGAACGGCATCTTTAGATTCAATAAAGAAGAAGTGTTTATCAATAAAGCCCATAGCTTCTACCAACTCTGATCTGCTCATGCGATTACCGAAGCCCTCATCAAATGCTTTCTGACAATACATCTGTGTCATTCTTCTGATGTGCATACTCGTTGAGTGTTCAGGAGAAAAGATTGCAAACTTCCAACCCTGATTTTTTGCTAGGTTAAGTAGTATCTGATCAAGTATTAAAGACTTACCATGATTAGGTATGCCAGTAATTACATGAAAAGTACCAGTCATGATCTTATAAATATCATCCAGTGAACCCATGCCAATCTCTACAGGCTTCTCATAGTTGCCCTCATACAGATCAATCAGTTGATCAAAGTAATCATGACCTTTGTATAAGCCGTTGATAGGATAGGGTATAGCATTGTCTATAAGTTCCTTGAGTTTGGTTGCACCGTGTTTCATTAGAACTTCATTGGCATCTTTGCATCCTTCAGGACACTTCACATACCAACAGCGATCTTTACCAAACCTATGAAGCAGTTCTTTGTGTAGTGATCTGCCTGCTGTGTCATTGTCAGTAAATATAATTATGTTCTTGGCAACAAGGGGTGAATTGTCTAAGGCTTTGAACCTAGCATCATTGGGGTCAAACTTGGCTTCTTTGGGTGCGCCATCAGGAAGCGTTGTGCTGTTCGTTATGCCACTCTCAAACAAACTAATGCAATCCATCTCACCTTCGCAGAAAATGACCGTATCGCTTTTGTACACATTGTCATAGTTATATAAGATGCGTTTAGCGTTAGGCGATTGTCTAAACTGTTTATCAACCGTCCTGTATTTAACATTGACCAGTGAGCCGTGTTCGTCAAAGTATTGAAATGCAATCCATGAGTTCTCGTTAAAGATTTTCATAGAGTCAACTGTTGATTTAGAAATGCCACGATCACCGAAGAACTTGTACATGGAATTATCTGTAGACTTAGACTCAGGAACTACTGGTGTTTGATAGGTCTTAGGCTTAAAAGAATTAGACCCATCTCCTGACCCACCTCTAAATTCACAATGATGACAATTCCAAACCACCGTATTATTTTCTATGGTGACTGAGAGTGGATTATCTTTTGGATTGTGTGGGGGCTGACAAGAAGGACACTTTACTTTTTGATTACCTTCACCGTAATGTTTTAAATTTATTCTGTTGTCCATAAGGACGGTACTTATATCTTTCATTTTATTTCCTTACCCTGCGAGAGAGTTCAATGATTTTTTAACTTTTGTTACTGTTGTATCTGCATCATCAAGATACCGTTTTTGATTTAACCATGTTGTGCAATGAGGTACAAATTTTAAATCCATCTTTTCATCTGCAACAAACTCTGCATAAGACTTTATCTTTTTCAAAAGTTCTTCATGGGATATTTCTTTTAATGCAATCTTGTATTTCTGAGAAGCTGCATACTTGTTTGTCTTGCGTGGATAGATTTTCCAAAACTCCTCAAAGAGGTCTTTAGTATTATCTTTAGTATCTTCTTTAGTATTGGGGGGTGCTGAGACAGGGGGGGTGGTGGTCTCCTGACCCTGAGGGGTAGGGGTCTCCTCACCAGTGGGGGTCTGTAGACCCTGACCTAGATGTAAGGTGTATCGGTTAGATATGTTTCCACCATCTGCTTTGAATCTAGCTGTGATCTCAAGCAGGTCTTGTTGTGCAAACTCTTTGATAATCTTACCTATGTGTTTAGGGTCTTTGATTCCTGCAAGTAGACCTATGTGCTGATAGCTAGGATAACAACTACCTTTCTCATCTGCGTAGTTGGCAAGTATAACTAGAACTAATTTCTTGGTTGGACTTAAGCCCTCTAGTTTGAGAGCTTTGTTTAGTAACTCAATTGACATAAGACTGGATGTGAGAATTGCTATCTGATTCTAGGATTGCATCTACAATAGAGTCATCAAAGTTTGCAGACATCAAACAGCATCTAATCTTAGTGCCAAGCAATGTGTAACCCAAAGATTGTAGCCTATCATTCTCGGCATCTATCTCATCATCCGCTAAAGTGTAAGCACCTGTTCCATACTGACCTTCAGTGTATCTATTCCAAACACCCCAAGTGTTACCAGTCTCAGGGTCAAGCACATAGATTGTGAAAGCTGTGATGTGTTTAAGTTCGTGGGATTGTGTTTTCATTTTATCTCCTTATTAATTTAAAGAACCGAGCATAATTTATTTGATTAATTTATGCAACCCATTATGGTATTAAATATTTAGTGATTCTTTTTTCTTCTGAGTGGACTCTTTCGTAAAGACGAACTTCCTTGTTTACTTTATTAAGATTGGTTTGTGCAAGTTTAAGTTTTCTATTCCACGCCTTTTGTCGTTTAATCATACGATCATATCTTTGAGCAACTTTGTTTATTCTCTTTTTGACTTTAGGTTCTTCAATAGCAAGCCTAGACTTTTCAAAGATGTCTTTCTCAAAGAAATACTTAGTGCATCTTAATTCAATCAAAGAGTGTTCAGCAGAGTGTGGTCTGTTATCAGGATTGATTCTACAATCTAACCAGTGTGACCAAAGGTGAACAATGTCTGCCCAACCTTTTTCACAATTGATTGCAACTATACCTTTCCACACCCAAGTATTTCTATTACCAGTGACTTGCTTAATCTTTCTATAAGGAAACTTAGTGCCGACTTCTTTTCTCCACAAAGACCTAAGCAGATTCTTTGCAGTGTTAAAGTCAACTGCTCCTTTATAATCCTTGTAGCGAAGTGAGCATTTGTTCTCACGCCACAAGGCATTGACCTTTTCGTAGTTAGCTAGTGCTTCTTGTGATGTTCGCATTACGCCACCTTCTGAAAGTAGTGATCATTAGACTGGCAGATAGAATCCCACTTGCTCCGTCTAATCTTTCTCCAAGACTTAGAGTTAAACAGATGCTTGTCTTTGAAGTAGTCTTTAACATAGACCCACTTGTAACCGAGCCTGACTGCTCTAGTACCGATACCTATATTGATACCCTTGATACTATGTTGGATGGACATATTGTTAAACCTATAGAGTTCAAACTTATGCTTGGTCTTTCTCACTTTATTTTTCATATTATCTTCTCCTATGAAGTTTCAATTTATTTCTTTCCAATTACCATTATACCAGTTTGGGTCTATATTGCAAGAACTATTTTTTTTATATTTTTTTTAATGTTTGGTTTTTAACCCCAATTCGGTATAAAATTCAATGTTAGAAATAATAAAATGAGTATCTATCAATCAACCTTGTTTGCAGAAGAAGAATCTATCTTTGTCGCAGATTACAGCATTCGCAGAATTCAATATCAAGAAGCGCTACCTTTTATTTTAAATATACATTACGCAAAGAGAGTACCAAGCATCAATTACGCATACGGTCTTTTTTTAAAACAAGAACTGGTTGGCATTGTGTCATATGGAATACCTGCATCTGCATCTTTATGTGAAGGAGTCGCAGGCAAGAACAATAAGCACCATGTCATAGAGTTAAATAGATTGGTTTTAAAACATAACAAAAAAAACGAAGCATCAATTCTTATAGGCGCATCTTTTAAATTATTACCTAAACCTAAGATCATAGTCTCTTACGCAGACACTAAAGAGAAACACTTAGGGGTTGTATATCAGGCAACCAACTTTATGTTTACTGGCACAACCAAAGAAAGAACAGATATGGCAGGTGCAGACGGCAAACACTCAAGACATCACTTAGGAGATGCAACCAAGAGAGTGCATAGAAGCGCAAAGCATAGATACATATATGTTATAGGTAATAAAAGAGATAAAAAGTTACTAACAAAACAGATCAATTATAAGGCTCAAGAATATCCAAAAATAAATTAGCTTTAATTTAATCTCAAAATGGAATATCATTGTTGCAGAAACATGATAGATGCATGACAGATAAAAAAGCCAAAGTAAAAATCACAGATCAGATAAAGGATGCAATCCGCAATGAGTATGTGCAAGGCGTAGAGCTAGACACAGGCGAAAGAACTATGTTTACTCTTGATGAGTTGATTGCAAAATACAATGTTTCTTCTACCACCATCTACAGATTGTCTGCAAAAGACGGATGGAAAATGCAAAGAGAAGAATTTAGACACAAGCTAATTGCTGAGTTTGACGAGAAAAGACGAGAGCAGTTAGCAGAGGAAAGCATCAAGATTGATGAGCTTGCCTTAAAAATTTCCTATGAAATCTTTACCCATGTTCAGGGTTTAATAAAGTCAAATGACAAACCAAGTGGAATAGCATCATTATCACAAGCTGCAACCAATGCACAGAAGTTAGCAAAACTTGCATTAGGTGAAGCAACCCACAACATGAATCTAAATGCAAACATCCAAGAAACAGATGCCTTCAGAGAAGCTATGGAATTGCTTGACTCAGTTGCAGAGCAACGCAGAGAAAGCAACGATAAAGCTGTACACTGATTGGTTAAAGACAGCTAGAGCAAAACAAATAGAACCTGCTGATGAGCATAACATTTGGCTAATACTTGCAGGTAGGGGTTGGGGTAAGACAAGAACTGGCGCACAGGACATTGCCCTTTACGCTTTAAGAAATCCAAACACCATATGTGCAGTAGTAGCTCCGACACACGGAGACTTACGCAGAGTTTGCTTTGGTGGGAACAGTGGCTTGCTTTCAATCATTCCTGATGAGTGTTATTCATCCAGTGCAGATTACAAAGGCTATTCATCTAGTCTGTCAGAGATAAGATTATTTAATGGCTCTAAGATTGTTGGGTATGCAGCACAAGAACCTGAGAGACTTAGAGGACCACAGTTTCATAGGGCATGGTGTGATGAGATTGCAGCTTGGCGTTATCCTGAAGCATTAGATCAATTAATGTTTGGTCTTAGACTTGGAGATAACCCAAAGTGCGTGATTACAACTACACCCAAACCCAATAAGATGATTAAGACCTTGGTAGAAAGAGATGATGTGAGTGTGACCAGTGGCTCAACCTTTGAGAATGAGGATAACTTAGCGCAGTCAGCATTAGATATGTTAAAGCGTAGATATGAAGGCACAACACTTGGTAGACAGGAGCTTTACGCTGAGATTATAGAAGAACTAGAAGGGGCTTTGTGGTCAAACAAACTTATTGATGAAGCAAGATTGCCTGCAGATACAGAAAAAGAACTTAAGCAAATCATAGTAGCTATAGACCCTGCAGTCACAAACAACGAAGATTCAGATGAAACAGGCATCATGGTAGTAGGCAAAGACCATAATAATGAGTATTATGTACTAGAAGATGCTTCAGGAAAGTACAGCCCTGACGGTTGGGCTAGAAAAGCTATCAATTGCTTTTATGAATGGGATGCAGATAGAATAGTAGCTGAAGTAAATAACGGTGGCGATTTGGTGGAAAGACTATTAAGAGGGATGGATGTAAACATTCCTTATCGGTCTGTAAGAGCTACAAGAGGTAAAATGGTAAGAGCCGAACCTGTTGCAGCACTTTACGAGCAAAGGCGTGTTCATCACATTGGTTATTTTCCTGAATTAGAATCACAGTTGTGTAGCTATACAGGAGAGACAAAACCTAGTCCTGACAGATTGGATGCTTTGGTTTGGGGTATATCCGAAATCAGCAAGTCTAAAGGCGAAGTAAATTGGAGAATAAGCTAATGGCAGAACAAACATTTTTTCAAAGATTGTTTAACAGACAACCTGTTGAACAAAAAAATTCAAACATGATGGGTTACTTCGGTGTTGGCACTGATGAAGCAAAGACCTATAAGTATGCAGACCTAGCAAAAGAGGGCTATCTTAAGAACGCTATTGTCTACAGATGCGTTAATGAGATAAGCAAAGGTGCTAGTGCAGTGCCTTTTATTATTAAAGCAGGCGATCAAATCATAGAACAACATCCGTTGATAGATTTGTTACAAAGACCAAACCCACTGCAATCTTACAGTGAGTTTTTTAACAGTCTATTTGGTTATGTATTACTAAGTGGTAATGCTTATATTCTTAAGACTGGTTCGGAGATGGGTGCGCCAAAAGAACTGCATCAGCTAAGACCTGACCGCATAAACATTAAAGGCAGTGGTAAACCTATTCCTGAGATGTATGAGTACATGGTCAATGGCAGAGTGGCTCAAACCTACCTCATAGATCAAGAGAATGGATTTAGTGAGCTTAAGCACATCAAACTATGGAATCCACTAGATGATTACTATGGACTTAGTCCAATGAGTGCTGCTGCTGTTGAGGTAGATCAATTTAATATGTCTAGTAAGCACAATGTAAATCTCTTGCAGAACGGAGCAAGACCTAGTGGCGCTGTAGTATTTAGACCGCAAGACGATCAAGGTTTTGCAGTTAATCTAAGTGAATCACAGAGACAACAACTTATCACTGATATGAATAATAGGTTTACTGGCGCAAACAATGCAGGCAGACCTTTGTTATTAGAAGGAGACTTTGACTGGAAAGAAATGGGTCTAAGTCCTAAAGATATGGATTTCTTAAACCTTAAACATATGAGTGCCACAGATATAGCTTTATGTTTTGGTGTTCCTAGTCAACTTGTAGGTGTTCCTGATAGTCAGACCTACGCCAATGTAGCAGAAGCAAGGCTTGCTTTGTATGAAGAAACAATCATTCCACATCTAAGAAAAATGGCATCTGATCTGAATGAGTGGTTAGTTCCATTGTTTGATGACCGTCTTACATTAGAGTTTGATATTGATGCAATCCCTGCTTTATCAGAGAGAGTTAAGAGAACCTACGAGAATGTCACCTCTGCTGTAAGAGAAGGCATAATGACTAGAAATGAAGCTAGGCAACAGCTTGGCTTAGAACCAGTTGACGGTGCAGATGACCTCTACATATCAGCTAACCTATTCCCACTTACTGACGAGGGTGTAGAGAAGCCTGAGAACCCAGTTAATGAAGAAGATTTAGAAGATTATGATGACGAGGAAACTGATAAGGAAATAGCTTTCTTATTAGAAGAAGAAAAGGCTTTGTCAGATATTAATACGATTCCTACCAGTGAAATGGCAGAAGAAGCTAAGAGAGGGCTTGAGCTTAGAAAAAAGTTCAATAGGGGCGGTACTGCAGTCGGTGTTGCTCGTGCAAATCAATTGGTTGCCAAAGAAAGACTATCTATATCTACAGTTAAAAGAATGTACAGTTTTTTTAGCCGTCATGAAGTAGACAAACAAGGACAAGGTTTTAGACAAGGTGAAGAAGGCTATCCAAGTGCAGGTAAGATTGCATGGTTGCTTTGGGGCGGAGACAGTGGCTTTGCTTGGTCAAAAAGAAAACGCCAACAAATCATCACAGAAGAAGATAAAGAGTTTGCTTTACAAGACCATGTAGAGTCAAAAGAAGATCAGAAGGCTTTATCAGGTAAGGTAAAAGAAGCTCTTAAAGGTAAGGTAGAAGATCACAACGAGAAACACGGCAACAGCAAGACTAAAAGAGCAAACCTAAGAATGCTTGAAGCAGTCTTTAGAAGGGGTGTCGGAGCTTACAGAACCAACCCTTCAAGCGTTAGACCTAGTGTAAGCTCGCCTGATCAATGGGCTTATGCAAGAGTAAATAGTTTCTTAAGAGCCTTATCATCAGGTAAGTTCAGAGGTGGCAAGCATGACACTGATTTATTTCCTAAAGGTCATCCATTATCTAGTAAATGAAAACCAATACCAAAAGGCTAAATGATTTTAGGCAAGGTAGAGTTAATTCAAGAGCAGAAGTTAGAAGGCAATTAGTATTAAGAAACAACTTAGAAAAAAGATTTTTTAGAAAGGTCAACACTTTATTCAGAAAGTTTGTAAATGTGCATATGCATTTATATAAACAGTATGGTATCTACGAGACTGAGGTTGCAGAACAATCTTTAAACGAAGATTTATTTCCATTAATACTGGCTCACTATAAAAGAATATTCCAAGCCATATACAAACTGAACGAAGATAAGTATGCGATGATGCGTAAGGCAGATGAAGCCTTTGTATTTGGTAGAAGCGTAGACTTTGAAGCAGTGGTCAATGAATACTTTACTGGCAGACAATTAATACTAGCAGGCATATCACAGCGCATGGCAACAAGAATAAGCAAGCTCATAGAACAAGGCAGAGCAGATAATCTTACATTGCCACAGATAGCTAAAATGGTATCAGATAAGTTCTTGCCGATTAGTAGAAGCCGTGCAGCTTTGATTGCAAGAACAGAAACACACAATGCAGCTTCTTTTGCTAACCACGCTTACCATGTCACAGTAGAGAAAGACTTAGGTGTAAAGATGCTTAAGAAATGGGTAGCAACCAATGATGCTAGAACAAGACCTGCACACTCTGCTGCAAGTGGACAAGTTGTAGATATGTCAGAGGACTTTATTGTTGGTGGTGTGCCTATGGGATTTGCAGGAGACTCCAAAGGTGGCGCATCAAATGTTGTGAACTGCAGATGCGTTATTGTCTATGCTGATGAAAGGGACATGACTTAATCAGTCCAGTCATACCCCCTAGTAAATCCAAGAGTCCCTTTGTTTCTATTAAGACTAGACCAATGCACGGCAAACGCTTTGCTTAAAACTACAGGGTCAATCCATATCTCCTGATCAAAGATAGACTCAGGCTTTTCAAAATAATCTTTGCTCCATGATCTTCTAAGCCTTGCAGAGATGATTGTGTTGTATGAAACATTAGCCAAGCAAACTTCTTCTAGGGTATAGCTGTCATCAAAGATTATTGACTCACAGAAATCCAATGCTTGCTCTAATGTAGTGCCATCCTCGCAGACCCCATCTAAGATGAGGTCTTTGAGTTCCTTAAGTGTGAATAAGGTATTCATTTTTGCACCTTTTCTTTTTTTCTTGCTCTTAATACAAGCGCAATTATTTTGTCATGCAACTTGTCAGCTTTATCATAATCATCACACATAAAGTATTCGCATTTATCATTTGGATTAATATATTCTTTTGCATCAGTGGGTATGCCAGTGAAGTTAAGCTCTAACAGACTGCTTAAAATCTCAAGTTCCTCATGTGTAAACTCAAGACTCTTAGCCTTTTGTCTTTTGCACATAGCAACAAAGTTTTTTTGTGCTGTTTTTTTATCAACAGCTTGTGTAGTCCATCCAGTATATTCACCTTCTGTAACTCGGTAGGTTTGTTTTTTCATTTTATTTTTCCTGCTCTATGAGCATCAAGTTAATATTTGATAACTATAAACCCATTACGGAATATATGCAACACTTTTCTTTAAATAAAAAAAACCCCCAGTAAAGGGGGTCTTAATTTTAAAGAATATAAACTTACCCTAGAAGTTCCTCTAGGGCTTTTTTACCAACCTTCTTACCATCAACATATGTGTATGAAGCATACTTTTTATAAGTCCTGTTTCTCTTGCATACAACTTTTAAGATTTTGCCGTTGATTTCTTTTTCAGCTTCACCTTCCCAAATATAGTAAACAGTTCTCTTAATTACTCTGCCCCATCTATCTTCTGTTTTAACAGTAGGAACTTCATTTACAATGTCAGCAGATGCGATCTCAGATAATTCTTTTACAACTTTGCTTACAAGATTAGATTCAATTAAAGGCTTACCATAAAACTTTTCTATAAGCTCTTGTAAAAAATACTTATGACCTTCTGCTTGATCTTTAATGTTTTTTAATCTTCTAGCTCTAGTTTCTCTCCAACTTTGAAGATACCTAGCAGGAGTTTTGTAATCAACCTCATCACAAATAAGTCTAAATTCATCAAATGTAAAAGCAACACTTGTATAGCCTTGCTCTACATATTTTTTGTATCTGCTTCTCATATAGTCTTGCGGTGATAGTTTTAAATCATTAAGAGCATCATATGAGTGAAACATATTATAGATACTAGGTAATTCAATAAACTTTCCGTCCAACTTATATCCATATACAGTCTCAGGAAACCAATCGTTAACAGAATCTAAAGATGATTGTAGACTAGCTATTTTCTTATCTAGAGAAGCGATAGTTTTGTCAGCTAGAGTTCTGTCTAGTTGTATAGGTAAGTTATCAGCACCACTACATACACCATTAAAAAATCCCCAAGAAACATCATAGCCATGTTTAGCTAATCCGTTATGAGAGTTATCAACAGCGTGCATAGCACCGCAAACCTGACAATGACCTTTGTGTGTGTGAGTTGTTTTCATTTTATTTTTCCTTGCCCTAAGGGCATCAATTTAATTTATACAGTAATTATATACCCATAATGGGTTAATGTGCAACAATTAATTTAATTATTTAATTTCAACTATATCTTGTGCTTATATTACCCTTTATGTACTATATGTAGAATATGCCTATACCGAAACCGACAAGTGACGAAAGTAGGCAAGACTTTTTAAAAAGATGTATGGGAGATGACACTATGACGAGTGAGTACACGGATTCCGATCAACGCCTAGCTGTCTGTACCAATGAGTACGATTCTTACAAAGAAGATTCTATAGAGAATGAAGAAAAGGAAGAAATACGCAAGGATGTATTTGACAACCCTGCTGAAGCATCCGCTAGAGCAAAACAAATAGGATGTGTAGGCATCCATTCACATGATGAAGATGGCAACAAAGTATTCATGCCATGCAAAACACACGAAGAATACACAGAACTTACTGGTCGTGAGTTATCAGGTTACAAACCTAAAAAACCTAAGAAAAAAGAAGAAGAAGATTTAATAGACAATCTTGCTGAACTTAAAGACATCTTAGAGGTTAAGTCCGAACTCAAAGCATACGAAGATGAGGATGAAGAAAACAAAGAGTATGGTGAATTTGAAGGCTACGGTTCTGTATTTGGTAACAAAGACTTAGGCAATGATGTCATAGAAAAAGGCGCATTTGCTAAATCCATACGCAGAAGAAAAGCCAAAGGTGTAAAACTTTTATACCAACACAAGTCAGATATGCCTATTGGCGTGTTTGATGAAATCAAAGAGGATGAACACGGCTTAGTTGTTAAGGGCAGACTGGCTCTTAAAACGCAAGCAGGTGCAGAAGCCTACGAGTTATTAAAGATGGGTGCTTTAGATGGTCTATCAATAGGCTTTAGAGTAAACCCAAAAGAAGTTTCATATGATAAGCGTGGTGGAAAGCGCATTATCAAAGAAGTAGATTTAATGGAAGTATCGCTAGTAACCTTCCCCATGAACCCTCAGGCGACTGTTCGTTCAGTGAAAGGCGAAGAAATTTCTATTAGGGAATGGGAAAACGGATTGCGTGATGCTTTCAGTCTCTCTCGTTCAGAAGCAAAAGTTGCTGCAAAGGCAGTAACTAAGTGTTTTGATCAACGAGAGGTTGATGAAAGTGCAGAACTGGTAGATGCCATAAAAGAACTAACTTTAACCTTAAAAACTTAATAGGAGTAAATTATGTCGGAAGATATAAAAAACGCTATTTCAGACTTAGGTCAAACTTTTGCAGAATTTAAGAAAGTTAATGACGAAAGACTGGAAAATATTGAGAAAG
>Ga0208157_1000669_pt1 | contig 17676 bp, 21 predicted proteins | sample 5_EtaG_FD_184077 | JGI IMG/M metagenome (GOLD analysis project Ga0208157, IMG submission 184077) | Marine viral communities from the Subarctic Pacific Ocean - 5_ETSP_OMZ_AT15132 metaG (SPAdes) (version 2) | ecosystem: Environmental > Aquatic > Marine > Oceanic | place: Pacific Ocean | collected...
ACATTGACCCTTCAGGATCAAATTTATATCCCTTATTAAAGTTTTCAGTGACTTTCCCTACGTTACTAAACCAGTCACCGACATGACCCCAGAAACCTTTCTCCTCTTCCTTCTCTTCAGTTTCAACCTCAAATACGTTACTAGGAGTTGCTTCTTGTGAAGTTAAAGGTCGTAATGTCATTTCTCAGAACTCTTTATCCATAGTCAGTCTCCTCTATTATGCAGGACTTTTCCACCCTTGTAGATGTTTAGCCAAAAAGTTCTGGATAAAATTTGTGATAATGCCTAATGCTACGGCCAGCATCCTTATCTCTTTTGTAAGTATCAATCAACATTTTCATCTCCCAGTTATGTAAATAACGATCACCAGACAGTCTTATCCCTGCTGTCTGAACCTCCTTAAAGGGGTCTAACCATTCATTCCTAGAAGCAAGATTAGGATGAGTGTCTTCTAATAAATGAGTCGCAACCAAGCTATTTTCTGCACTACCCATAGACACTAATTCTGTTTTTAACTTCTCAAGATCATCTAAACTAAAGTCCTTCTGGAGATCGTAATTAGGATATTGCTCAACTTGCTTCATCAAGAAATCAAATAGATCTGGGGCCTGAGCCTCCACTCTTGCTTTCTTTAAAGACAAAGGAATTTCACCACCATTAATGATATTTGAAATTTGTTCTCTTAATGCCTCAAGAGGAAGAATAGGTCTGTCACGGTATCGCCTAAGAATTGATCCACGATTAGGGAAAGAATCAAGCTGATCAACTTCATATAATCTGATTACCTTTTTGCCTGCATTATCTCCTTCAGGTATAACTATTTCCTTTCTATTACTAGGATTAACTGATTCTGTTGAAGTCAAACCTAAGTTCATCTTATCTAATCTTTCTTGCTTTACTCCTGGGAACATTTCTGAAAATTCAGTTGCATTCTCCTTTATATATTTTGTAATGGCATCACTACCAACTTTTTGTGCTTCCCAAGGAGTAAGCTTTCCTCCCTTTTCTACAATTTTTTCAAGGAGCGCATCAGCAATAACCTCCGAAAATCTAACATTTAATGATTCCCTTGATCTTGAAAAATCCAATCCATTCTTTGCAGTCTCCTGAACATAAGCTTGAGTTAGGTAAGTGTTTACCCTAGTCAGTTTAAGTTTATCAATTACATCTGAATAACCATCTAAATCTGCTAATTGATCCCGTTTATCATTAAGTAATTTAAGTGTACTTCTTATATATTTATCAGAATCACCAGCGTTCATTCCTTCTGCTAAAGTATATATTTCTTTCTTCATATCTGGATAACTTTCTAAAAAGTCTTTTCCAGTTAAATCATTTATCTTTTTGTTTAAATCAAGTCTTCTTTGAGGCATCAAACCTTCAATAATTAAACCACCGTCACCTGCGCTTCGTTGATTTCCAGCTAATACCTCTTTCAATTTATTCATGGTAATAGGATGAATATTTTCTTCTCCTCCTAGTGATTCAATATATTCACCAAAAATCCTTTGAACACCAGCTTCTACAGTCTCACCTTCTTGAAGGTTATTTAAACCTTTATTTAAAACATTTTCAAAATCTGCTCCTACTGTTTTAGCTATATCTGTATTTCTTTTTAACGCTTTAGAAGCAAGATTTGTCTCAATAGGAGCTGAACCATAAGCTTCTCCTATTTTTAATGTATATTTTTGCCCATCAAATTCAATTGTTTGAACCGAGTCAACAGAATCTAAAAGTTCTAAATTACCATTCTTATTAAATACTTGATCTTCGGAAAGTATTTTATAAGCTTCCTGCATCCTTACCTGTCCACCATTCTTCATCATTGCATCAGCAACATCTTCCCTAATAATTGCTGCTATAAATTCTTTTGCTTTATTAGTATATTCAGTCTCACCCAATACCTCTTTATTATAATCAACACCTTGAAATGTAAATCCACCAGTACCATTTATCTGCTTAATTGCTATTTTTAATTTACTAGCTAATAATCCAGGTTTGATTTCATCATTATATTTAACAGATCTAGTAAAAATATCATTAGCAATCTTCTCTGAAGTCTTCTCAATAACAGGCATTAAATATTTATCTACACCTGGACCATTCTTTTTTAAACCATGTTTTTCAAAAACACTATTAACATATTGCGCTCTAATTCCTTGAAGAGAAGTTAAACCATTTGCACCATCATCAAAGTTTATTTTGTCTGCACTTTCACTAACGAAAGCCCTCATTCCTAAAGGAACTTCATGTGCTGCAATTTTTGCCCTACCTCTTTGTATCCCTATTCTTGTATAAGGATTAAGTTCCTTAGCCCACAACGCAGCTTGATAATCTTTATCAGATAACTTTCTATTGTTTTTTGCAGCCGTATTTTGAGAAATCTCTAAAGATTCATCAGCTTTCATTAACGCTTTAGTTGCCTCTGCCTCTGCCTCCCAAGCTTTCCTTTCTCCTTCTTCAATTTTATAACTGACATATTTCAAACCTACTGTCTGAGCAGTAGCCATTGCCTGCTCAGTAAAAGGAGCTAAAGCATCTGCTAGTTGTTTTGCTTGGTTATATCCCTGAACATAAGTTGTACCACCAGTCGAAACAGCTCTTACTCCTTTCGGTTGAGGAGTGCTAGGAAACTTAGTTGGTGCAGCAACATTGATAGAAGCTGGATTAATAAAGGCCGATACAGGTTTTGCACCTGGATTAACTTGGCCCTCTGGTAGACGTTTGGGATCAGCCATTTATGAAACCTTTTTTAAGTTGGAACCAAAGCTAAGAGCAGTGTTAACACCACCAAGAACAGAAGTTGCTGTATCAAGCAACGCTGTATTGGCTGGACCTGCACCTCGCATAGAAGGCGGCGGTGCATTGACCAAAGTTGGTAATGGAGCAAATGGTGCAATTGGATCAAGAAACTTCTGAGGTTGATAAAACTGTTGACTGTTATAACGACTTAAATATTTAGCAATATTTCCATACTGATCTCTTCGATATTGCCTATCTCTAATCCCTTCATTGATCTGTGATATAGCTGTGTATTCACCTAACTGAAAAGCAAAATCACGTTCTCTTCTTGCTAAACCTTGTCCTCCTCCATCCATTGCTCTTACAGCAGAACTTGCTTGTAAAGCTCTACGTTTTTGCTGCATGATTGCCATGCTTTCTTGCTTCCCTCGTTCCTGTAATTGAGCTGCAATTGCATCAGCATCAACCATGTATTCGGCTTGAGCACCTACTCTTGTTTGTGCAACAACTTCGGCCTGTGATAATTCTCTAGCAAATTCATAATTCCTATTGGACTGCACCTGAGCCAAAGTGTTGTTGTATTGAACAGTCTCAGCGAAATATTGATAATCACTATTTAGATCTTGTATCTCGGCATTTTGATTTGCTTGCCATGCGTTGAACTCAGACGTTGCATCCTGGAAAGCAGTTTGATTTGCATAATCTTGTCGTTGGGCTTTCCTCTTTTGAGCACCACCAAGAAGACTTAATCCAATCTGAGCACCACCTAAAGCAAGACCAAGAGGGCCGCCCATCGCAGCCATCCAAGGAGACATTCCTCCAGCAGCAGCTCCAGATGCGAGGCCACTAGATAGAAATGAAGTCGCAGGTACAGAGGCAACCATTATGGATTCCTCCAAAACGGACAGAACAGTGCTTCCTTAACTCCGTAAGGCTCTGGTTCTCCAATCGTAAATCCCAAATGTTTCAACCATCTAAGAGTTTTCTTGTTCTTAGAATAAGCGTAATTTCCAATAGTTTCACCCACTTCGGCCACGCAGAGATCCACCCATTGTCTACCTAATCTGCATAATTGCAAAGAGTGACTTTTCGTAGCAGTACATTCTTCTGTTGCAAGAAACCAAATTGAGTTATGCCACATTCCAGTAATTCCAACAGGATTACCTCGATCACCTTCTAAAACTTGAAACATAGAACTGTGACAATAGCTGTCCATACAAGCATTTAGACCGGACATTCCATGACTTAATTGGACTTCAACTTCATCACTATCTCTTAAGTTCATTCCAATATCAAGAACCATATCAGCAGTAACTTCTTCTTGCTTAAGAAACCTCATCTTAATGACCTCGCTCTACCTGTAACTAGCGCAACCCACTCACAAGTTGAAAACTTACAGGGGTGAGGAGTAGCGTTATGTATTTCGACCATACATCTTTCACCTCGACTCATGATTGGAAAATTAAATACACCCTCATAAAATCTTTCATTATCTGTATCCCATCCATTTGGTAAAGCAGTTCCTAATGTTGAGTTCCTAGATCCAAGAATTGTTCCATCAAATTTGTACTTACCCATATCTCGACCTTCAGGGAACACATGAATTTCAAAATAATGTGTCTCGTGATAACGCAATTTCGCATTACGAACCTGTGTTCTTTCTACGTTCGCTGCTGCTTTTCCTCCTCCTATCTCTTTATAAAGTTTGAAACGGGTAAATCTATATCGGAAGTTATATGACTCACCAAACCAAACTGGAGAACCAGACCAATTACCATCACCAACAATGGTGTTACCACTGATCGCAAATCCGAGAAGGACACCTCCATTTGCACTTGTGTCGAAACCTGACCACGCTTCTGTTCTCGATGTAATCGTATAAGGCAATGTCCATGTTGTTTTCTTTGTGTTTGCGTCATAACTACCTGCTGAAACTCTCACCCCTGCAGGAGTTGCAGTAGTAGTTGAGACACGACGATCTAAAAGAAAAGGATATGGAGATCCTGCAACAGGCTCACTGAGACGATCCATGACAGGAATCTTTTCTAAATGAACTTTCGTTCCATACCTAACGAGACAAAAGAGCGTTTCCCTGATACATAAGACTTGAAGAATTTCATCGGCCCCTCCAAGTTCCCAATGACTCCAGCTTGACTGAGCACGTTCAGCTCCTTCTCCTGTATTGCGAAGGAAATATTTATAGACATAAATACGATTCTTATGGTCTGTTTTAGAGCTAATACCAAACATGGCATTACTCGTATCGTTCACCGTTAGTTTGAATAAACCACTAGGAACATAAGCAGATACATACCCAGTTAAATCTGCAGCATCAGCAGTTAAAGCAGTACCAGCACCTCTAACACTGAACTCACGGAACTGAGTCCAATCACCGTTATTTTGAGCAAAGATAATTCCTCCACCAGCTTGTTGGGGCCTTACTGCTGTATCAACTTCAAACTGCGTCAACACAGTGATCTGAGCTGTGGCTGGAGTTAAAACTGTTTCTGCTGCGTTAAACCTAAATTGATATTGAGAACTAAATAAAATCAACTCATCCTGGTATGGCACTGCATATCTAAGAACTGAAACCTTGTTGTTAGAAGCAACAACGTCAATCGGATCACTATCAAGAATTGTGGTAACTGTCTCAGGCCAGAAATTAAAGAACTCTCTTACACGACTAAGAATCACATTCTCATCAGCCAAGAAACCAAGACGGTTCTTATAAATGAAAATATCGTTAATAGCATTGCCGATAAAACTCGGATTTGGAGCAGTTACATAATCACCGGTTGATCTCTCTCCCCAGGTTGGAATCGTTATCTGATTAGGAGAACTGCCTTGCGTACTTCCATCAGCAGGGCCAAACCAAAAATTACCATTAGGCAGCCTCACCAGAATATGAGGCATTGTGTCTTTATCTATTTCATATTCAACGCCTGGACTAACCGTTTCAACCCACAAGCCTTCACCAAATGTTCCACTCTTCGGTACAAATTCAACGTAGTAACCGTCAAAATTGTTACCAGGATCACCTTCAATCTCGATCTGATAACCAGTCGGAGCAATAGTTGGAAGTTCAGTAAATGTCTGAACTTTTGAAAGGATTGCAGTTATATCACTATTGGCTCTTGCATCAGTCGCAGCCAATGTGATCGCACTAGAAGATTGAAGCCAAAGAACTGAACCAGCTCTAGTAATCGTTACTCCACTTAAGCCACCTGAAGCCAATGCTGTTTTTAAATTCTCAGCAATATCTTCTGAACTGATTCTATTCTCGGTAACAGTAGAGCCACTACTAACAACAGGAGCAACAGCCGTTTGAACACTAGCTGCAACACCATTAACCGTTAATTTGTAGGTATTTCCGTATGAAGCTGCTCTCACCCAGACTATTGCTTCGTGGGCTGTAGGACGGGCTGTTGCTGGAGCCGTCGCTGTCTTCATTGCAGGTATCTTTTTCGTATTAGATACGAACGTATAATCTGCAATTGTTACAGCTCTAATGTCCTGCTTTGCATCAGAAATGGTACTTAGATAGTTATAAGCATTCGTTGCCGGAGTAACTGTTTTTGCTGTTCCTTCTAAGTCATAAACCTTGATTGATGAACTCGTAATAACTGCTAAATATTCTTCTACGTTATCCCTCAAAATACTGTGAATAAAGCAATCCCCAAAAGAAGAAGTTGATATTTCAGCCAATAATTCACTTGCATCTCTTTTTCTTAGTCCTTCCATAATGGAAGACATTCCATTAACCTGTATCTCTGCCTGAGATGGATCTCTTTGTGCGTCAGGTTGTTGACTAATTCCCTGTGAAAGATTGGGAATCGGATAGGAAACTAAAGCCATTAGAGTCGAATACCAGCACTAAGGCGACGAGTCATTAGCCCACTGGCAGGCTCATAAGTTCTAAATGGCAGTCGATCACGACCACCTGTTAAAAGATTTGGTTGTTCCTGCCTTTGCTCCATTCTTTCTAAAGCCATCTGTGCATCTTTCTCATCTTGAGCAGTGAACTTATATGCAGCCTCATCACCTAAAACACGAGCAACAAATACACGAGCAGATCTAATTGTTACCCACCTGTTATAAGCCTCTGGAGTTTCTTCCCATGACAACAACCAAATCACATCAGCATCTATCTTCTCAACAACCGTTTCCATTACATAAGAACGGTTTGTCGTGTCATAAAGCCTTTGTCCACGCAAGATGTAGCGATTCGCGTAGAGATAAGGATCTAATGAAAACTCAACTACATTTGTCGGTATCTCAATCTCTCCTGAAGAGTTCTTTGAAAACGGATAGCAATGTTCTGTGTTCCAACTCCAGCCTTTAACTTGACCCTCTTTATGAAATTCAAGAAGAGTTCTTTCTGCTATTCGAGCATCTTGTATTTGCGTTAAATCAAGAGTGTTGACTGGCTGTTCACCAATACATTCCAACAAGACATTTACGCCGTCTAAGAGCGTTGTTCTCCCTGGAGTTACCTTTTCATTTGCTAGTCCCATAAGTTTGCTACAGCCTCGTAGCCTTCAGTGTATTAGATATAAAAAAAAGAGGCCAGTTTTAGCTGACCTCTTAGCAGAGAATTTACAAGTTAAGGAATAACAATCTTCGCTGCAGCTTCTGCACGAAGAACTCCCATCCCCAGGGCTTGTCTCGCCACAAGTAAATCCGATTGGTGAACAACCCTAAATTCTTCACCTGTCATTTGAAGACTTGGAGAAAGAAGAGTAACAACACCAACTGCCTCTTTATTGAACACTAGACCTTTACACTTAGAAAGGTTCTGAGCGTAATCAGCAGAGTGATCACCAGCTACAAGTGTGTAGTTAGCTTGAGTGACATGATTTGATGCAAATACTGGTATTCCTGCGACACGTAATGTACGTCCATCAGCAATAGTTCCAGCTCCACCAAAGTCAGCATTAATAGCTCTACTTGATTGAGTTAATAGATAATAATCTGCTGGAGTAAATACAGCATACATATCATCAATACTCACATCTTTCTCTTCAAAACCAACTCTTAAGTCAAAGAGTGCATTAACAAGAGCATCACCTTTTGCCTGACGAGTAGCACCTGATGCTGTGTAATCAGTACCAAGTGTAACTCCTTGTCCAGTTCTACCTGAGTTAGTAGATTTGTTTAAAGGCTCAGTGGAGTTACTTGCGGCTGCAAAGATCATTCTTGCAACACGCTTATCGTATTCCACTGCAAGGGCTCTACCAAGTTCTTTTGTATAAATTTGTCTAACGTCAAAGTATGACATTAGTTCATCAACTTGGTATATGGCGGCATCAGCTACCATCAACGCATCGAGTGAAATTACACGCTCATTTAGATCACTTGGATCATTAATAGTGCCTGTAAGTTCAGTGCCTGGTTGATGATAAGCAGCCGTCATTTTACCCGTGATTGGGAAAGCAACGCTCTTCCCTCCACGAATATTTCTTTCACGAGTTTTCCCTTTGAAAACCGTATTAGTCATAAAGGCATCTAGGATCTCAGCAGATCCTAATTTGAGCATCAGGGCTCTATCGGTATCTAATCCAGAAGCACCAGCACCCCAAGTGGCTGCAGCACCCTTAATCTGACCCGAACGGCTTAAAGTAACAGCCATTGGTTAATACATAAGATTTACGATTAGACCGCTTTATCCATCACTAACCCAGGTTGTCCTCCTTGAAGGGCCTGCTGCTTAGGGGCGTTCTGACTAAATATTAGCGTGGAAAGAGATTATCAGGACTATTTCTCAACAATTGCTCGAATTTTTCTCTATATGCACTATCAGTGTCGTACAACCTTTGTCCTCTGGAATTGGTTTTATTCATTGCATCAAGAACTTGTTGCTGACTTTTGAATGTTGACTCGGCTGGTGCATCACCACCCCCGAAGAGTTTTGGCTCTACAACTGAATCAGGAGAATTACGTTCTGCCCTCAATGCTCGAATAGCCCATCTCACTGCTTCTTTGTTGCCAGAATCAACGACGCTATCAAATTCTTTGATCACATCTTCCGATAAATTCCCCTTAGCCCACCCTGCAAGCTGCTCAAACTGCTCTTTACCTCCAGCTTCATTCATTAACTCAGCTTCATCTGCTTCGCTGATCTCAGAGGCTCCCCCGTCGGCTGCTTGCTGTGCTTGTACTTTCTGCATAAACATCGCAACCATTGGTTTGGTTACTCCAAGGGATTCAGCTAAAGCGTCATAGTGCTCACTTATATCCTCTCCTTGATCTCCTTTCCACATCAATTCAGTCATATCAATTCCTTTCTCCTTTAACTTCGCGACTCCTTCTTCTCCATAAAGTTGATTCGCTAATTCAGGAGTGTATTCCTCTCGTGTCTCTGGAGCCTTAAGCTCATTTGTTTGCTCAGGCTCTGATTCCGATTTTGTTTCTTGGCTTTCTTCAGGTTTATTCTTCATCTTCTCAAGCTCTTGATAAGCCTTGATCAGATCTTCCTTAGAAGCATTCCTGAACTTCTCAGGGATATTTGCCTCTTGTTGTGCAGCTTCTTGTTCCTTGATGTAGTCCTCGACAATATTTTCTTGTCCAGGCGCGGCCATTCCATCCTGACCTTCAGGAATCGTGATCTGCGGAGAAGTATCAGGAAGTTGTGATTCTGGTTGTGATGTTGGGGTCGTGGTCATCGTTACTGTTCGGTAGGTTGTTCTTCAGCCATTTGCATCTCTTGAGTTGTTTGAGCTGCATTGGCTAGGTTTTGTGGGTCAGCCATTTTGGAACGCAACAAGGCTTCTTGCTGCGCCTGTTCCTGTGCTGCCTGTTGTGCTTCTTGAGCTGCTTGCTGTTCTGCTTGCAGCTCTTGCTCAGTCTTAACCAGCCCTAAAGTGTCAATACCCATTGAATAGGCAAGACGGGTGATTAATTCGGATGGCTTCAAATAAGTAGCCAATCCTTCTGGGCCAATTGTTTGCCCCAGGGTCGTAGTAAACCGCACTAGCTGTTCTAAGTCGTTACCACGACCAACGGCTGCAAGACCCACTGTCATTACAACTTTTACTAATTCCTTCGGAAGCTTTGGAACCTTCCCTTCTCGTTGAAGAATATCCAGCTTTCTAGCGACATAAGGAACTTGAAACTCAGTCGTAAGGATTGAATAAATACTGCCTAAAGAGTTTTCAACTTGCAGTGCCTGTAACCGAACTTCTTCGGCTGTAACTCTTTCCGCGTCACGTTGATCTGCGAGCATAAAAGCCTGTGATAGCCTAGCTTCTATCTGTTGTTTTCCTTGCATCGCCACGGATAAATCCTGGCTCTTCTGAACTTGTAATGCCAGAACATCATTCGGATCTCCTGTAACAAATGCTCCATTGGGTGCTTTTGCAAGATCATTAGCCTTCGTAACCCCTGACGGCTTGACTAAAAACAACACTTTCGAGGAGGCAAGCGCACCTTCCGCGATTGCTTGACATAACGCTTCAACTGTTTGAAGGTCAGCAATAGCAGCAGATTCCACATATCCAACCCCGTAAGGTTGTCCAGCCACATGGGTCATCCTCAAAGGCAACCAAGGACTAACATCTTTTGGTGCTCTACCTTCAGTTCCAGGAATAATTTTGCCTTTTACTTCTTGATGCCAGGTAACTTGATCACCTTTCCATTGGATGTAGGTATATAACTTACAAGTCTTCTCTTCTTCTTTGCGATCCAAAGTTCCTTCATAAGGATCAAGTATTCCCTTTAACTCAGTTTCTTCCTCTTCCTGCAACATTGCTAAAACCTTTTCAGGCAATGAGTAATAAGGAAGCTCTTCACATGTAATACATTCCAATGGATTACCCATTGAATCTCTAAACATCACATAACGATTGAGATGAAAAACTCTTAATCCTTCAGGAGAAACATATAAAAGAGCATTACCAGCAATGACCAAATGTAATAACGCCTCATGGAAAACCACGCGATCATTACTCGCTTCAATTTCTCGAAGAACCAATCGCTCAATCTTGCTTAACGCCTCCTCAAATTGTGCCTTCTCCTCTGGAGGTACACCCTGCTTAACTAACTCTGCATCATCTAGCGAGAACCTAAAGAACTGCTGAGTTGGGGGCAGCAATGCAAGAAGCATTCTGCTCGCCAAATTAAGACAACCGCGAGCCCCGATTCCATTCCAAGGAACTGGATATGTATCTTTATTGTTCGCTCCAGGATCATTACTCGCAGGAACAATGTACGGAATTGTCAGACGAGCTGATGTCCTAGCTCTTTCAAGGTGATAATTTCTATCACTCTCTCCGGCTCTATAGCGTTGTTCAGCAGTTGGCATAATTAAACGGAATAATTGGTTCCAGAACCAGACCCTGATCGGCCTCCACCTAAGCGCAAACCAGCAGTGGTGCTGCGTGGTCTAGGTGTTCTGCCTTTCTTTTGAGATGTCTGAGCAGTTGGGGCTTTACTAGATTTTTGAGACAATATCCTTAAAGAATTAGTGACTGCATTACCACGAGCACGAGCCTCGCTAATCCTTGTTGCCTGATCAGCTTGTAAACCAGCAACTAACTCTCCTTGAGCATCACGTTGTTCAACAAGTCTTAATTCCTGTGCTTTTAACGTGGCTTGTTGTTGTGCCACCGTTGCTTCTCTTTCTCTAGCAAGACGGTCTAATTCAGCTTGCTTTTCTTTAGCCATTCGATCAGCTTCGGCTTGCTTCTTCTTGTATTCTTCTTTCGCTTTTTTCTCGGCTGCAGTAATACCAGAAACGTCTTTTATTGTATTTTCAACCTTTTCAGCAGTAAAATCAACAACATCATCAACGACGCTAATCACAGGAGTAACAACCTTGTTCACCGTTTTCGTCACAGACTGAGCTGTGTCTTTAACAAAATTAAGAACACTTTTAGGGCACATAATTAAACTCCGTAATTAGTACCAGCACCTGCAGAAGCAACAAGACCAGCCCTATTAATCTTCAGGTTGGACTTCGGTTTCTTCTTCTTAGTCACTGCTGCAGTTGTTTGGGCTCCTTCAGGGGTTCCTTCACTCATCTGAGCAGAAGCTGCATAAGCACCAGTTTGTTGTGCAGCGATGGCAGCTTGAGCTGCAAGTGATTCCTTCTCAAGCCTGTCTTGTAAAGCTGCAGTTTCAGTATTTGCAGAATCAATCTGAGCTTGAAGTTGAGTATCGAAATCAGTCTGTTGCTGACTAATACGAGCTTCATACTCATCTAATGCAGACTGATTTTTTGCGATGTCATCATCGCTAGGCCCTTGATAAATAATGTTTGGCGTTTTAACGCCACCACCGAAGCACATGATTAAACCTCCTAAGTTGTTTTGCTAAGGGTTAGTTGAGCCCCAGAGCCTTTGCCGCCTTTTGTGGCAGTTGCCCTGCCAATTCGTAATCCACCTTTTCCTTTTCCTCTTAATCCCCTGGCTTTTGCACCAATGACAGGAGCTTGAGCATGTTTTTCTGGAGGAGGTGGCCCAATGACTTGTGCTAGACGCATTGCCTGAGCATTTGTATTTTCAGCTAATTGACGTTGGGTATTCGTCAATTGATCTAACGTGGACTGTTTCTTCTTAAGTGCAGTATTTAATTGTTGCTGGACAAGACGAGTATTACCTTCCATTGACCTTTCAATTGCGTCTTTTTGCAATTGGAATTGCTTGTCATAGGCGTTGTAGTCAGGCTTCGTAATTGTTGCCGCACTACCACCTCCACCAAAACACATCAGATCACCTCCATAGACAAAGCATCATCTTGTTGTTCTTCGTATTTGCTGCGAAGCCAACGAACGACAGAAGCCTGACCAGCTTTAAACCAAACTTCATCTCCCGACTGACCTAAATCAGGACATTGATCAGGAAATTGTTCCGCGAGTGCAATCACGAGTCGTTCGTCAATAGAAGGAAAATAAACCACTCTCCAAGGCTGTAGACATTTATAGCCTACCGATATTATGTCTTATAGCCCATACTAATAGTATTATTCTACGCTGTTGTAAATGACCGACTTAAATTCAAAACTTGCAGAAATGCACGAAGAAGTCATCGAACAAGTATTAGATGACTTACGAAATGGTGATCGCAAAGCAAGACAAGAAGCAATGACATTGTTAAAACAAAACAATGTAACTGCTGTTGCTACCAGTAGCAGTTCGCTTGGAAAACTTGCTAAGAAATTAGACTTTTCAAGTATGGAAGAGAAAGTTATTCCTTTGAAACGCCCACCTGTAGCCTCTGTACCCCGCCATGAACCTTCCCTCTAGATTTACGACCACCCCAACCCATAGCAATTGAATCAATAGAGCCAACAGTTTCATCCATCCAGGCTTCTAATTCATCTTCAAATAATTGATCAGCACGAGATTTCTTAGCTTTCTCCTGATCTTGTGCTGCAGATTCGACAAAGAAACCACAAGCAATAGCTAAAGCATCCAATCTGTCATCGTGAGACAAACAACCTCTTTCTGCTGTCAACCTTGAAGCCTGGAAAAATAAAGACCGCGCGTATCCATGCTCAGGATCTTCATCCGTTAACCGATAATCTTGTTTAATAACGCGGCTATTAATAATAAGACGATGCTGCTGAATTAATGGACCGAGCGTGTCACATAACCGTTGCTCTTTTCGAATATTGTGTCTAACTTCTTCAATAGTGACGGGATACTCGCGAAGCAAATGGGGCTTCAATAAAGCAGTAAACATTCCGTCACCCATATTACTTTCAGCGACTACATAATTCACTTCCCATTTCTTTGCTGTCTTAGCGAGATATTGCAGAACTTCATCTGCATAACCAAGAGTTGAACCACCTGATTCAAGTAAAAACATATTTCCGTTTAACTCTGCTACAACAGCCCAAGCCAATTCATCAGCACCACGACCAGCAGGGTCAATAGCTAAGACACACCGCCAAGTATCAGATTTCGGAATCCAACCATTTTGAAAAATAGGACGATGGTAATAACGATCAGCACCAAGTCCGACACAAACTAATTCTTGCAATCTGACATCAGGCTGATTAGACCAAACACATGTTTCAGGTAGGGCTGTTCCATCTAAATCAACAACCATCAAATCACCAAGACGAATTGGAAACTTATCTAAGGTTGCCAATCTCGTATTCAGCATGAACTGAAGTTCAAAGCTGGCTTTGGTCATTGATGCTTGTCTCTGGAGAATATCTTCATGACCAAATCTTTCTGGGTCCGTCGGTTGTTTCACGAGGCTGCTGTTCGCGATGATCTCCTCTTCAATCGTCGGATCGAGGTTGCCCTCGTAGCAATCAAGCTCGTCGGGATACAACGCAGGCCAATATCTAGCCGCATAGTTCCTTTCTCTCACAAGCCTTAAATATATACTTGTCTCCGTATGTGGCGTTCCTAAATATAATATTTTACGGGGTAAAACCTGCCCCTCCTCTGGCTTTATGATACTTTGTATTTCTTCAACAGCGTGTGCAACCCTGTCTTGTTTTAACTGTGTAATGACATTAGCAAGTGTTTCTACGTCATCAAGAATTGCACAAGTACATCTTTGTCCGGTTGTCTGACCCATAATTCCCATCGAACGAACAGACGGAGACTGTTCCACCTGGGCGGGGCCCACATCAAAAGCTACATTTGAAAATCTATTTTCCGTCCCAGGCATAAGACACTGGAGAATATCTATTTCACCAATACAACGCAGCATGAAAGACGAGAAGTCAGTTGACTTCACTGCAGTTGCAGACACAATCAAAATCTTTTCATTCGGGTCTACTCTCAACCTCCACAACGCATAAAAAGACGCAAGAATACTTTTCCCTAATCCCCTGAATGCAACAGTCAGACTTTTATCCGGCCCTTCTTGCATCCATTTACACACAGAAATCTGCTGCTTTGTTGGAGCATCTGCTAACCCCAACTCTCGCAACAGATAACAAGTGAAATTTGGAAAACTATCTCTTAATTGCGGAGGTAATGGTTCCCAAAGTTCCTTCATTCTTCTTCTTTCTTCTCCTCTTCTACAACTGGAGCATCCTGGACATAATAATTAGCAGGCTTAACTGCTTTCAATGTCTCGTCTTTAACGACACATGAACCAACTAGACCTAATTCAAGTCTTTGGTTATTAGTGAGATAAGGCATAGTTCCCCATAAAACTATTTTAAATTAGCGACAAAACCCTCAATAAAGAGGGCCTCATCTAACCCACGCTGACCACGACCAAGCAGCAAGCTTCAGGGCTCCTCTCATCTTACCTATATCCTCTCGCTTTCTCATCTTCTTCTCTCCTCTTCCTCAAATATTCACTAAACCCTTCCCTATCTGTCCTTAACCCATCAACCAACCCAAACTTTGCTCGATACTCCCTCATGCAATCTCCATATATCTTCCTCTCACTACTACTGAAATCCCTAGTAACCTCACCACCCAACGGATCTCTATCCTTCGATACACCTTCCTTCATCCATTTCATTTGATAAGTAGGCTTCCTACTCATAATTAATACCTTGGTCGTGGTCTTTAACCATACATCCCCGATGAATAAACACAATATAAACACATAATATGTTTCACTATGTAAATATGGAACATTGACTTTCAATTCGATTAGACATATAAACAGACGGCAGGGTTTTTAACAACACGCGGCACATATAAACACAAATCCGTTACCTCGATATATAACAACACCCCAACCATACCCACACATATTTCCCAAAATGGGTCGCGCGATTAAGGGGGTATTTATAAACGTGATGATGGCCACTCCCCCTTGGCCCCTTCAGAAAATCGAAAATACTATATATTCAAGGAAAAAAACAAATACTTTGCAAGTGGGGGGCCCTGATCCATTGGCAGCAACTGATTCAATCGAATTAATAATTCGATCAATTAGTTTGCAGGGCTCTGAGGGCCTGCCATCACTGACGTTCAATAACTCACCCGCCGTTGGTCTGATGGAGTTATCCCTAAATTATCTGCGAGGTTGCAGAACTCGTGCTAAGATGGGTTGAGTTCTTCGGAACTACCACGACCTGAACCTTGAAAACTTATGTCTGATTCAACTGTGAAGGATGCAGTCCTTCAGAGGCAATGGCTGCTTGCAGTTCTCTCAATGTATGAGTGTGACGGCGAGGGCCTGCTTGATGATTTAAAGATCACGCTTGAAAGAGGTGAAACTTTAAATCAATTCGCTGACGGTTGCCTGGTTCATCTTCAATCGAATGGAGGGTTAGATGATCCGGCAGAAGAGGCGAGAAAGTTTGAGCAATAGAATCCAACCTGGAGGGCTTTCGAGCCTTCCATGCTGGGTTCTCCAGCATTTACCACGACCAAGGTTTTTAAAATGCGACAGTTTGCTTTTCATCATGACTCTGGACATGGATGGCTACAAGTTCCTGAACGTCTTTTAAAAGAGCTAGGCATTGAACATTTTATTTCAAGGCTTAGTTTCAAAAAAGATGATCAGGTCTGGCTTGAAGAGGATATGGATGCAAGCTTATTTATTGAGGCTTTCAGATCTGAAAAGGGAGAGATGCCAGATTGGCATGACTACTTTGAAGAGGGAGAGTCAAGGATAAGAAGTTTTGATGCGTATCCGGCCAACTATGACCGGAATTTTGGAGAAGTAATGAGAAAGATTAGTCAACTTAGGGCTGGTCTTTAGATCTCATCCTGGAGCCCTTCGGGGTTCCATGCTGAGTTCTCTCAGCATTACCACGACCAAGGTTTTATTTATGCCAACTTTATCTAGGCAGGATGAATTGCTTATTAGATGTGATCATGCAAAAGAAAGATTAGGTCTTTCTAGTGTTGATTACAAACGATTAGCAAGACTAAATAAGTTAATCAAGTATTGGATTGAAGAAGAGTGTAACGGCACTATTCAATGGGCAGAGGATGAGGATTTTAATCCTACTTATCCTTATCGCTACGATCCAGACACTGGGAGAAGAGATCTAAAACCTATACAGGATAGATACTCAAAATATTTGAAAGAATGCAAAAGTATTCTTGAAAAATATAACCCTAATAAACTTGAAGAGACTTTAAAGCTTTATCTGCAGGGTGATCCGAGGGGTTGCCATGTATGGATTTATAAAGCAAGTGATGATCCAGAAGGCAGGGTTGATTGTATTTATAACTCAATCGGCACTGCCTGCTTTGAATGACGACATCCTGGAGCCCTTCGGGGTTCCATGATGTTCTCTTAATCGAGGCATCTTTACCACGACCAAAGGTATTTATTTTGACTACTGCTACAAGGCCGTTAATGACGACGGATAAAGAGGTGACAGGCATTGAAGCCTGTTTGCCAGCTCCTATCCTTCATATTGCTGCTCAATTTGCCAGCACTGACGAGTGCAAACAACTTTTATGTTGTGTTTATGTCACTAAGTCAGATAAAGGCATTGAAGTTGCATCAACTGATGGCCATAGACTTTTTAGGTTTGTAATGCCTTTTAAATCTGCTAGTGATCTTTATAAGGTCAATAGTTCAATAGGTTTAAAACTGGACGCAAAACTATTAAAAAAGAAAGTCAATCTTGCTAAGTATGTGATTATTGGCCCTGATAAATCAATTGAATTTATTGGGGGTAAGGGAAAGCTTGAAGATCCACTTGAAAAGAGGTATCAAAAGCTTGATTTTGATGGGGTTTACCCTAATTACGATCAATTATTCCCTGAAAAGTTTAGTAATACTCCAGGCGGGCCGATAGCTTTTAGCTCAACTTATCTTGCTGAGTTCTGTCAAATGGCAGCTAAATACTCAAATAATGGGGTTGTAAAAATGGTTAGCAATAGCCCAAATACTCCAATGGTATTTACAGCAATATGTGATGTTGAAAGATTAGAAGGTTTGGAACTTGAGTATCTATTAATGCCTGTTCAACTCAGACCCTGATGACATCCTGGAGCCCTTCGGGGTTCCATGATGTTCTCTTAATCGAGGCATCTTTACCACGACCAAA
>Ga0208157_1000670_pt1 | contig 17632 bp, 21 predicted proteins | sample 5_EtaG_FD_184077 | JGI IMG/M metagenome (GOLD analysis project Ga0208157, IMG submission 184077) | Marine viral communities from the Subarctic Pacific Ocean - 5_ETSP_OMZ_AT15132 metaG (SPAdes) (version 2) | ecosystem: Environmental > Aquatic > Marine > Oceanic | place: Pacific Ocean | collected...
GAAGTATGCCAGAGTGGTTGGCAGCATGACCAAAGTAAACCAACTTGCAGACAAATACTATAAGTCTCATGATTACAAGAACTTACGTGATGAAACTAAATCACAATACAAGTACTTCATGGGTGTTTTGTTGGACACTGATTTGGATGGTAAAGTTATAGGAGACTTACGATATACTGAAGTGTCCACCAAACGTGCGAAGTTAGCCTACGATATGTGGTGTGACAGAGGAATATCTTTTGCTAATCACATCATGGGTGTGGCTAGAATATTATTTAACTATGCAGTACGCATGGAACATACTACTGTAAATCCATTCTCTAACGTGCGTAGGAGAACCACTGACAGGCGAAAGACTGTCTGGAGTAGAGAACATGTCAAAACATTTTTAGACGTAGCGTACAGCGATTTTAGCACACGTAACATAGGATTGATTGCACACATGGCATATTCGTGGTGTCAAAGACTGGGAGACATGCGATTACTCACATGGGACAACATAAACTTTGAGGATGCTCGTGTACATATTGAGCAATCTAAGCGTAGAGCCGATGTCGAGTTACCTATTGATGACGATTTACTAGATATGCTGAAACAACAGGAGAAGGATTTTGGTTTTCAGAAGTATATTGCACCTAGACCTCGCCCGATTGAAGGTCAATATAGACCATATACAATATATAAATTGCCTAAGTACGCAAAAAAGATTATGACTGTTGCAAATTTGCCGCAGGAACTACGCTTATCAGACTTAAGACGTACAGGCACTACAGAAATGGTGGATGCAGGCGTGGGAATAGCACAAATAATGTCTGTAACTGGGCATGCTAACCCACAATCTGTGAAGCCATACATGAAAAATACGTACATGAGTGCAAATAATGCATTGACAACGAGAAAAATGCACAGTACACTCACTTACAAGTGCCACACAGGAAAGTGATATGTATACTAATAATGTAATAAACAATATAAGTGATGATATTCCTAATGGAACTACAAAAAGGACTGACTGTCCTAATTGTGGTGGTCGTAATACATTTACAATCACCAACAATATGGGTTCTCTTGTGTGGAATTGTTACAAAGCTTCTTGTAATCTCAAAGGTGGTACTCGTGTCCACCTGTCCATTAATGATATTCGTGATGGATTTGTAGGAGCAAAAGAATACGCTGAAGATTTTGTAATGCCCGAATACGTTGTGCCTTACAAAGGTCAGCGTGAACTCACTCGATTCACTGCTGAGTATGCGATTGACGAGTGGGAATTATTTTACGATGTGAAAGATAATCGTGCAGTATTTCCCATTCGACATGATGGTGTTATAGTAGATGCCACAGGTCGCTCTCTCAGTAAGCGTCTTCCTAAATGGAAGAAATATGGAAAGAGTGGGTTGCCTTTTACTGCAGGTTGTGGTAAGGTGGCTGTTGTTGTTGAGGACTGTGTGAGTGCAACTGTTGTTGGTTACAGTTCCTTTGTTGGGGTTGCGCTTCTTGGTACATCTCTACAGGAATCGCATAAAGGATTTCTCTCGCAGTTCTCGACAGCAGTTATTGCATTAGACCCCGATGCATTACCAAAGACTTTGCAGATGGCAAAGGAACTACGTGGACATGTACCCGATGTGCGTGTCTTAAAATTGAACAACGATTTGAAATATCGTAACCCCAAAGATATGGAGAAGTTAAATGGAATTATCATTAATTAGAAGTTTGATGGACAGGTCATTCTACGATGACCACAGAGGAGCTAAGTGTCCAGACAAACTATTCAGCAAAGATGTTCGCAAAATAAAGCAAGCTATCGACAGTGCCATGACTAAGTATGAGCGTACTGTGACACCCGATGAGATAGAAGCTTTGTTTATGTCAAACAATCCCACTATGACTACAGCACAGAAGCAAGCCTACGCTTCCTTGTTCTTCAAGATAAAGAAAGAACAGCCTATGGGCGGTGACATAGCGGATGAAGTGCTGTCCAAGTTGTTTCAGCAAGTCATAGGAGAAGAGATTGCTAACTTAGGATTTGATTATGTCAATGGGGATATGTCAAGCCTAGAGCCATTACGCATTATGCTAGAGCAGTATGGTGATGACTTCATTCCCAACTTGAATGTCGAGTGGGATGACATTGAGATAGAAACATTACTTGCACGAGCCGACTTGGAAGCACGATGGACTTTCAATGTACCTACGCTCACACGTAAGGTCGAAGGTGTGAATGCAGGACATTTGATAGAGATAGGTGCTAGACCTAATACTGGTAAGACATCTTTCCATGCCAGTTTGATTGCATCACCACAAGGTTTTGCCCATCAAGGTGCTAACTGCATTGTGCTATGTAACGAAGAAGGATATCATCGCGTGGGTGCTAGATACCTAACTGCTGCCACTGGTATGACCATGAAAGAAATCAAAGATAATCCTACCAAAGCTCGTGACTTATATGCACCAGTTAAAGAACGCATCAAGATAAAAGACGCAACTGGTCGTGACATGGCTTGGGTTGAGAGTATATGTAAGACATTCAAGCCAGACATTGTATTGTTAGACATGGGTGATAAGTTTGCTAAGACAGCAGGATTTGCCAGAACAGACGAAGCCTTGAAAGCAAATGCTGTTCACGCTCGTATGATTGCCAAGCAACATGAGTGTGCTATCTTTTATATGTCACAGCTTTCTGCAGATGCGGAAGGTAAAGTATTACTCAATCAATCTATGATGGAAGGCTCACGTACAGGTAAGGCAGCCGAAGCTGACCTTATGATATTGATAGCCAAGAACCCACCTGTCGATGGTCAGGAAGAAGAGGACTCACAAAGACATTTAAATGTTGTTAAAAATAAATTGACAGGATGGCATGGTGTGGTACACTGCGAACTTGATTACAAAACTGCGAGGTACTTATCGTGAAAATAGTTGTTGATGTAGAGAATACAGTTACCAAACGAGATGGTAAGATGCATCTAGACCCATTTGAACCCGACAATACTCTTGTCATGGTTGGAGTGTTGACTGATACTGGCGAGGAGCATATCGTGACATTTGACCACGCAGGTGCAGAAGCCACACCCAATGGTCATAAGATTGTTCAAGATTTACTTGATAAAGCAGGTGCTGTCATATGTCACAACTCTGCGTATGATTTGATGTGGCTATGGGAGTCTGGATTTAAATATGATGGTGCAGTGTTTGACACAATGCTTGCTGAGTATGTGTTACAGCGTGGTATTAAACAACCACTGTCTCTTGAAGCATGTGCAGAGAGATATGAGCTAGATACTAAAAAGCAAGACACACTTAAGAATTATTTCAAGCAAGGCATGTCTACAAGAGATATACCACATGATGAATTGTCTGAGTATTTGTCAGCAGATTTACATGCTACACAGCAGTTAGCTGATAAGATAATGTATAAATTAAATACAACTGATTCTACTTTAATGGATACAGTTCTGCTGACCAATCAGTTGGCTGTAGGTTTGGCTAAGATATATAACAGAGGATTTAAGGTAGACTTCTCTGCTCTTAGCGATGTTCGCGTTGAGTACGAAACAGAAAAGAAAAATCTTCAGTCTGACTTACAGCATATAGTGAGAGATGTTATGGGAGATACTCCTGTCAATCTCAACAGCCCAGAACAACTATCGTGGGTTATATATGGTAGGAAAGTTAAAGACAAAGCTGAGTGGGGTAATAGCATAGACCCATACATGACAAGCTCCGACTTCAAGCAAGCTATAGCTGAAGGTACAGAGAGGTTATATAGGACAGACTCAAAGCAATGTTCTGACTGTTCTGGGTATGGTAAGGTACGTAAGACAAAGAAGGATGGCACTCCATTCTCAAAAGAATCTCGCTGTGGTACATGTGATGGAGCAGGATATCTATTTAAAGCTACAGACAAACGTGCGGGATTTTGTTTTGTACCGCCATCGCCTAAGTGGGCATCAGCTAATGGCTTTACAACTAATAAGGTAAACCTGCAAGTTTTAGAGAGTACAGCCAAGAATAAGAATATGGTTAAGGCTCAAGAGTTTCTCAGTAAAGTTCGTAGGCTATCTGCTGTAGATACATACCTATCTTCTTTTGTTGAAGGTATATCTACACATATGAAACCAGATGAGATGCTACACGTAAGATTGCTACAGCATCGTACATCTACAGGTAGACTATCGGGTGCTGACCCAAACATGCAAAACATGCCCAGAGGTGGTACGTTTCCTGTAAAGAAAGTATTTATATCTCGTTGGAACAGTCCTGCTTTTGGTATGAAAGGATATATACTTGAAGCTGACTTTGCACAACTGGAGTTCAGAGCTGCGGCATATTTGTCACAGGACAAAGTTGCTATGGAAGAAGTATCTACAGGCTTTGATGTTCATGCCTACACTGCTAAGATTATATCTGATGCAGGTCAGCCTACAAGCAGGCAAGAAGCAAAGGCACATACATTCGCTCCGCTATATGGTGCAAGTGGGTTTGGTAGAACTAAAGCAGAAGCAAGTTACTACGAACATTTTACTCAAAAGTATTCGGGTATAGCAGAGTGGCATAAGACTTTAGCTCGTAGTGCTTTAGACAACCAGAAGATTAGTACACCATCAGGTAGAGAGTTTTCTTTTCCTGATGTGTCGCGTAATAGAAGTGGCAGAATAAGTCACTTTACACAAATAAAGAATTATCCTGTGCAGTCGTTTGCTACAGCAGACATAGTGCCACTGGCACTGCTACACATTGATAATCTTTTAGAGCCGATGCGGTCTTGTATAGTCAATACAGTACACGATAGTATTGTTATTGATGTGCATCCACATGAAAAAGATGGAGTGATTGATGTCATAAATAGAACTAATAGAGAGCTATCGTCTTTGATATCAGAGCGTTGGGGTATAACCTTCAACGTACCTTTATTATTGGAAGCAAAAATAGGTCACAATTGGCTTGACACTAAAGATGTTATATGATATAACTATTTCTCATTTGTTAAAAAGGAGACAACATAAATGACAGAACTTACAACTATAGACCCGAATAATTGGAATGCGATGGCGAAAGCTATGGGCATAGCTAATGAAGCTCCTGCGAAAGCTAAGAGCAGTTCTTTGGCTAGGCTTAGAATTAACCACTCGCCTATCATGGGTACAGCAGAAGTTAAAGGTAAAAGTGTTAACGTAGAAACTGTTAGCGGTGGTGCATACAAACTGGAGATTCCAGATGGTGATACCTACTATGCTAACTCCATAAAGATAAGACCACATATGCAAAGGTTTATGTATAAGCGATTTGTTATGGGTGGTTCTAACGCCCCAAATCGTTTTATTAAAACTATTATGTCTGACAATCTTAATGTAGATTTGAAAGACAATGATGGTGGCTTTAATTGTGGTAAACCTGCAGGATATATACAGGACTTCAAGGCATTGCCTGAGAAGACACAAGACCTTATCAAGCAGATAAAAAGAGTACGAGTTGTGCTTGGTGTTGTTGAGCTAGTGAATCCCATGAATGCAAAAGGTGAAGAGGTATCAGTAGATGCTATGCCTTTCATATGGGAGATTGACAATAGAGATGCCTTCAAGCTCGTTGGAGAATCCTTTGCTAGTCTGGCTAAGTTACAGAGATTGCCCATTCAGCATATGATAACTGCATCAACCGATGAAAGAAAGTTACCAAATGGCAATAGCTTCTTTGTTCCTGTAGTGTCCTTAGACGTTTCTAAAACTCTTGACATAACGCAAGAAGACCAGAAGATTTTTGGTGATTTTATAGCGTGGTTGGACAACTACAATACTTACATTTTGAATCTGTGGTCAGAAAAAGCTAACGCACGTATGAGCGATGAAGATACGAGCGTTGTTGATGACTTAGTGGATATTGAAGTTGAGGAAGTAGCCTAATGAATCATCCTGCTGAACTGGCATTGCACCAGTACTTTGAAAATGCGGTTAAAGGCAAGACTACCATGTCTGATAAAACCATTAAACAAGTAGCAACTGATGTGGCTAGTGCTATGCAACGTCAGTTTGGTGGGACTAAGAGTAGGAGAGACTTCCGCATTAGAATGTCTAATGTAGGTAGACCATCGTGCCAACTGTGGTATGAAAAGAATAAGCCTGAGAAAGCTTTGCCATTTCCTTCATCATTTATAATGAACATGATGCTAGGAGATATAGTAGAAGCTGTATTCAAAGGTGTAATGACTGAAGCAGGTATTCAATACGAAGATGCCAAAGAAGTTTCTCTAGACGTTGGTGAGTCAACTGTATCTGGAACATATGATATTGTTGTTGATGGTGCAGTTGACGACATCAAGTCTGCTTCAGACTGGTCTTATAGAAATAAGTTTGAATCCTACGATACACTAGCAGAGTCAGATGGCTTTGGATATGTAGGACAGTTAGCAGGTTATGCCAAGGCATCGGGTAAAAAGGTCGGTGGTTGGTGGGTTGTTAACAAAGCAAACGGACATTTTAAATACGTACCTGCAAATGGTCTTGAGCTAGATAAAGAAGTAGCTAAGATAGAAAAGAACGTAAAGGCAGTTAATGCTAATGTGTTTAAGCGTTGCTTTGATGCTGAAGAAGAAACTTTCAGAGGAAAGCCTACAGGTAATAAAGTGTTAAATCAGAACTGCAAATTCTGTTCGTATAGATTCGATTGTTGGTCAGGCTTAGTTGAGAAACCTGCAGTCAAGTCACAGGCTAAACAGCCCAGAATGGTTGCGTATGTTCATCTAAATGAGGAGTATAGTGATAAATAGATTCGCACAATTTGCGACAGCACGAAAGTATGGCTATCGTAGCGGTCTTGAAATAAAAATCTCTGACCTATTGAAAGAGCAACGTGTAAAGTTTAAATACGAGCCTTTCAAAATTGAGTGGGAAGACTTAGCTTACCGCACATACACACCTGATTTTGTATTATCTAATGGTGTTATTATAGAAACCAAAGGACAGTTTACTGCAGCAGATAGAAGAAAACATCTGGCTATACAGAAGCAACATCCTAAATTAGATATACGTTTTGTGTTTACGAACAGCAGACGAAAGCTTAGAAAAGGTGCAAAGTCTACATATGGTGAATGGTGTTCTCGCTATGACTTTGAGTACTACGACAGAATAATTCCTGAATCATGGATAAAAGAGAAAGGTAAAGACAAGTATCCTACATTCATTAAATTTACTGGAACAAAATTAAAAAGGAAAAGTTGATGGATATAGCAAATAAACTGGACAAGAATGATTTTATAATTAGAGTGCGTCCTACAAAACAAAAGGGAAACGGTATTTGGTCAGGAACTGCAGATATTACAGTGGTTACTTCAGAAGAAAATGACCTCCCCGATAAGGAGTGGGGTGAGCTAATGGATTATTGTAGGATGATGTGTGCTTCTGTGCCTATTATAGAAGAGGTGGAAAACTTTAGAAACTTATTACACGATTATTTAAGACGTTCCTATGACAAAAACGAAGATGTTTTTCTTGACAAAGAACCAGATAGTAATATAATACACTTGAATTTTATGAATGGAAAAAAGAACAATGAAGAAAAAGATTGATTTAATAAACCATCCACCACATTACAAAAAAGGTAATATGGAAGTAATAGATGTTATAGAAGCTTTCTTAACTCCTGAAGAATATAGAGGTTATATTAAAGGTAATAATATAAAATACGTTCTAAGAGAAACAGAAAAAGGTGGTGATGCCGATATAGGAAAAGCCCGATGGTATTTAAATAGGTTTTTTGATTATGTAAAAGGAAGATTAAATGCTAGTTAAAATGCTTATAGCTATAGATATAGACCCAGAGGAGTACCCCATTCCTGCTGATGGTAGAGTATCAGAAGAAATTGAGGATGGCATTAAGGAATATTTTTATGATGTTCATGGTGCTAAGATTAAAAGTATAAAAACATTGAGAGATTAACATGAATAATTTATTACCAACCGACTACCAAAACTTCATTGCGTTATCACGCTACGCTAGATGGAAAGAAGATGAGCAAAGACGTGAGACATGGACTGAGACTGTTAGCAGATATATAGATTATATGTCAGAGCATTTAAAGAAGAACCATGACTATACTATGGCGAGTGCTATGAAGCACAAGTTAGAGAACGGCTTATTTAATCTAAGTGTTATGCCTAGTATGAGAGCATTGATGACAGCAGGTTCTGCCTTAGATAGATGCCACGTTGCAGGATACAACTGCTCGTATATACCTGTCGATAGCCCACGAGCCTTTGACGAAACTATGTATGTACTTATGTGTGGCACAGGTGTAGGCTTCTCTGTGGAACGAGAGAATGTAGATAAGTTACCAATCATAAATGAACACTTTGAAAAAAGTAATACGGTTATTAAAGTAGCGGATAGCAGACCGGGATGGGCAAGAGCATTGAGAGAAATGATTGCTATGCTGTATGCAGGACAGATACCGCAATGGGATGTATCAGAAGTTAGACCTGCAGGTGCTAGACTAAAAACATTTGGGGGTCGTGCCAGTGGTCCTGCCCCATTAGAAGAATTGTTTAGCTTCTTAATTGATAAGTTTACTCAAGCAAAGAATCGTAGGCTGTACCCATTAGAGTGTCACGATATCATGTGCAAGATAGGAGAAGTAGTAGTAGTGGGTGGAGTACGTAGGTCTGCACTTATCTCGCTATCGAATCTAGGTGATACACAGATGCGACACGCTAAATCAGGACAGTGGTGGGAGAACGAAGGGCAACGTGCATTAGCAAATAATAGTGTAGCGTATAAGTTTAAACCAGATATGGACACTTTTATGCGTGAGTGGTTTGCCCTTTATGAAAGTAAGTCGGGTGAGCGAGGTATATTCAATAGACAGTCTGCTATTAATCAAGCATCTAAGAATGGTAGACGAGATGTATCCTACGAGTTTGGTTGCAATCCATGCAGTGAGATTATACTACGTCCTTATCAGTTCTGTAACCTTACTGAAGTTGTTGTTAGAGAAACCGATACGGAAGAAACTCTGGCAGAAAAAGTGGAACTTGCTACCATACTGGGTACGTTTCAATCTACGCTTACTGACTTTAAATATCTACGAAAGATATGGAAAACAAATACAGAAGAAGAAAGACTGTTGGGTGTGTCGCTTACTGGTATCATGGACAGTGCATTACTAAGTGGTAACAGCCCCAGAATAGGACAAAACATTGAAGGGTTACTATCTAGATTACGTGATATAGCTATTAATACTAACAAAAAGTTAGCTAAAAGTTTAGGCATCCCACAATCTACTGCTGTCACAACAGTGAAGCCTAGCGGTACAGTCAGTCAATTAGTTGACAGTGCCAGTGGCATACACGCACGACACAATCCTTATTACATACGCACAGTACGTGGAGATAATAAAGACCCACTGACTGAGTTTATGATTGCACAAGGTATACCCTCTGAGCCTGATGTTATGAAACCTGATAGCACTACAGTGTTTAGCTTTCCTATGGAAGCTCCTTCTTCTGCTCTATGCAGACAGGACATGTCGGCTATTGACCAACTTAACATCTGGTTAAAGTATCAGAGATACTGGTGTGAACACAAGCCGTCTGTAACTATTTCAGTGAAAGAACATGAATGGTTAGATGTAGGCTCTTGGGTGTATAATCATTTTGATGAAGTGTCTGGTATAAGTTTCTTACCATTCAGTGAGCATACGTATAAGCAAGCACCTTATCAAGACTGTACTAAAGAAGAGTATGAGACTATGTTAAGTCAAATGCCGAAAGGAATTGATTGGACTGCTCTATCTGAGTACGAAAAAGAAGACACAACTACAGGCAGTCGTGAATTAGCATGTACTGCAGGTGTGTGTGAAGTAGTTGACATTAACGTATAAAGGAGTTATTATATGAAATATTTTACTTTTAAAAATATGGTTAAACCGCTAGACAACAAAGATACGAGAATATTTATATTAGAAATGCTAACATACATTTCTGTATTTATGTCTGGAGTAATAGTAGGAGTTGTAATATAATGAAAGAAATCATACTAAAGGCAGAAGCAAGTTACCTTAAAGGTGCTTTAAATAAACATTTAGCAAACGTGAGTTTACTAATTGACAACCCAACAGGTGTGGCACAACATGAAGATATCATGGCATCCATTGAAAAAGAGCTAGGACATATAGCCGAATATGATGGAAAACTACAGATGCTATTCAAGTATATAGCCCCACCGCAACCTCAAACAGAAGGAAAATCTAATGACAAAGACAGCACCGTCACCAAAAAATAGGAAAAAGTTTGACATTGATTTACAATACGGAAAGGTAAGAGAGGAAGCTGTGGCAGAAATGCTACAGGACAAGAAGATTGAAGTAAAGAGTGAGAGAGATGTATGGCAGAAAACAGGTAACATTGCTATAGAATACGAATCCTATGGCAAGCCTAGTGGTATTAATGCCACTGAGTCAGACTTCTGGTTTCACAATCTTTGCATAGGTAAAGACATCTTTGCCACCATAGTGTTTGATACAAAGAATCTAAGAAGGATTATAAGCAACTTAGATTACAAGAAGTCTGTATCTGGTGGAGACCACAATGCGTCACGCATGTATCTACTAAATTTACAGAAACTATTCTCTTCTGATGTTATCAAAGCATTCAAGGAAAACAGAGATGCAGCCTAGAAAGTTTAGACGATACGATGCCCCACTTAAGATACAATTTAAGTGGGGTTATGATGCATTTAAAAAGGGGGGCAAGTACAGGTATATAAGTGGCAAGAAACTGTTTACAGAACTTCGCCCTCGTTTTAAAGAAGATATGCAACTCAAAGAGTGGCAACGTGGGTTTAACACTGCGTATTTTGAGAACCTGTCGAGGATGAAAAAGAATGAACACACTAGAAAAGGAAGCGATACAGTACATGAAATGGAAAAACATTAGTAGCCTTACCGCTACGGACTATCAGAACTCTGCGTGTAAGACAGCCATATTCCCAAAGGAATTGGGTGTGCAATACTTAGCCTTGGGACTTACAGGTGAAGCAGGAGAAGTTGCAAATAAGGTAAAGAAGCTTATACGTGATGGGGGAGATTCTCCAGACAAGCGTAAAGAAATAGCTAAAGAACTGGGAGATGTGTGTTGGTATCTTGCGGTACTAGCACAAGAACTAGGCTCTAATCTTGGCAAGATAATGGAAGATAATATTGCTAAGTTAGAAGACAGAAAAGCTAGAGGTGTAATAGGGGGTTCGGGGGATAATAGATAATGGAAGTATTTATAATATATGCTACGCTAGTCTATGGTCAGCTTACAGACACTATAGCTTTTAAAAAAACTTCGTTCTATAGCATGAAAGAGTGTACAGTGTATCTAAAAGATAATCAAACTATGATATGGGGTACACTTAATGCACACGTTGAGAAAGAATATCCTAATGCTTCTGTTACACACGTAGGATGTAGCTCTACTGGTGCTTTTAAAATGAGACCTAACGTCTAGACATCAAGCCACTTTTCTCTCGCTTCTCTAGAAACTCTTCTGTAGTTTCAGAAGGAAGTATCTCCTTGGGTGGTGTATCCACCTTTGGAGGTTCTGGCTTTACATCTTTAGCCAACTCTTCATCCATTATTTCTTTAAAACTTTTCTTAGCCACCTTTGCACCTACTCTGATGCCCGGCACTATGCCCATTACAGATAGCATAGAGTATGCACCACCCAATCCCATTTGTATTAAATCCTCTTGGTCATAACCTGACTTAACTAACTCTGTAGCATAAGCTAAGTCATTAGGTAATTCAGATGCTGCCTTTATTTCTCCAATAACAGGTGTCATATCTGCTATTGCTTTTACTGTGTCTACCGATTGTTGTTTTATTTCTGCAGGAGTAAGACGAGATAACGATTTATACACTTCCTCATTAACAGCACTCTCAAAATAATCAGTACCACTTTTCTCAGTTTTCTTTGCTTTTATTAATGCTTCTTCCGCACGAGGTAGTACAGGTTCAAACTGCTCGTAGTTATCTTCTGTATCCGCATCTTCTAACTCTAGTATTCGCTGTTGCACTTCAGTTGAGAATAACATACCCATTAGTCGCTCCCCTTCTGACCGCGTATCTGTTTAGCCCTATCTAATGCCCATTGTAAAACATTTATTCTTTTACCATCTATTGTTACTGTTTTGTCTCTATCAGCAGATACACTATTTTCGCCGCCTAACATCATTCTATATTCGGCATCTATTCTATTTTTATCAACCCTGTTTAATCTCTGCCACGTAATAGCATCTGTGTATGTGTAGCTTGCTCCTGCATCATACGCTTCCATTTCTATTCTTGTGTCAGCTTTGTCTCTAACTTGAGCTATAACATTTTTAGCTGCAGCATCTAACATATCTCGCTTAATGGCTCTGCCATCTGCTGTATAAGGTAGCTTTTTATACCTATCAGATTCCATAAGTGTATTCAGATTATCTTCTAGATTAAATGCACCACCTCTTGTTGATAAAAGTTCTCTTATATATTTATCTCTAATTTCATTTTTATCTCTGCGGTATACATCAAATGGACGCAATCCAACCTTAGTCATTTCAGCTTGTAATTTATTCTTTGCCTTTCTCTTTGTTAGACCAAACATTTGTTTTTCTAATGGATTGACCTGCATTAAGTCGCCAGTTTCAAATGCTGACCTTGCTCTTTCCGTATACTCACTGGCAAAGTTTTTAGGTAGAGAACGTGTACCTCTTGCATATAGTATATCTAAGAAGTTCATCTCACCATTTCTAGTTTCGGGTATACCTCTAGCATCAGTATCAAATTGAGCATACACATCTCTTAAGGCAGATACAGGTAATAGAAATGTATTCATTACATTCCCTATACCCTCTGCTAATATTTTAGTTCCTTTACCTCCTGCATCACGAGAAAATAAATCAGGCAAATCTTCTAACAGATTATCCAGTGCATACAAACCCATACCAGTTCTAAATGTAGAGCCTAGTGTTGCTTGTAACCCATCACGCATTATAGATACTTTGTTAGCAGGTAAACTACCGTTCTGATAACGTATCATAAAATCTGCTACAAGAACATGGGCAGCAAAAGGACCATATACAGGTCTGCCATCTATTAGGTTTTCATTATTATCTTTAAACTCATACCAGTTTGTAGTGTCACCTTGCTTTAGTCTCCAGTTATATGCTGTCATAAACAACATAGCTCCTGTCATTTGCTTTGGCATCTTCTCTCTAATGTATTTTCTGACTGCCATTTCTTTGCCTAGCTCTGCTACTGACTCTTTTGATACAGGCTTATCAAAGGGTAATAAACCTATAACAGGTGTATGCTGATATATAAACTTCATCTGGTTTGCTACGTAACGTGGAAAAGGTAAGAATGAAGATATTAAAAAAGGCATATCTTGGTGAGCTTTTATTGTACCTTTAGCAAGCTTTCCAAAAAAGTTTGTCCCTTTAAAGCTAGTCTGATATACAAAGTCATAAGCATCTTCTATTGACTCTTTTAATACGCTGTCGGGTATTTTATCTAGATTGTTAGTTTCTAATAAATCGTGGAAATGTAATTTTTTCTGTTCTAATAAATTGCCGTTGGCAAAATACAAAGCACCCATAGCATCATCACCTGCTGCTTTAGCTTCTTCTATACTTTTAACCGCCTGTTCCCTACCCCCGATACGAGTGAGCCTATTTAATAATAACTTCTCTCGTATATCATCAGTCATCTCGTAACCACCATCTGATATACGCCTTTTTAAGGAAGCAGATAGTACTGCCCTCTTAAATATATTATCAGACATGGTGTTAAGAACATTTACTTTTCTACCGAGAGTAGCCATAGCACCTTCACCACCATACGCGGCTTCTAAATCGGCAGCCTGTCTAAATAGTTTTGCACTAAGTTCTGGAAAAGTTTCTTTAAATATTTGTTGGGTGATTATAGCTTCATATGGACTAAGCATATTTGCTGCAATATCAAACGTGCCATCAAAAGGATTTCTTGCACTTAGTATATTGTCAAAGCTACGTGTGGCGGCATCTATTGCAATCCTAAAACCACCATTGAGATTGTTACGCATGGTTGTAGCAGGTTGAGAAGTCATTACTCCAAGTCTTAATCTATCTAAGTCTTTAAAGAATCCCCCTATTGCATTTCTATTATTTAACAACGCTTTAGCTGAATCTGAATCTATACTAGATTTACCTGCAGCACTTAATTTGTCAAGGTCAGACAATAATCCGTCAACTATTTTTTGAGAGAACTTATAAGTTACCTGCGTGTCTTTAGGAGTAGCGTCTTCTAATTTTTTTATCTTACTTTTTTCACCTATTTCTCTAGATAATTTGCCCATACCTCCAAGCACTCTACCTGCATCCGATACTTCGGATAAAAAGAAATAGGAGAATGTATCATAATTTAAGTTGTGTTCTTCTAATATATTAGAGACATCATCTAACAATCCTGTTTCGTTTCTTTCCATAGCCCTTTGTAAAGCACTTGTTACTCTTTCATTTTTTTCAGGTCGTATTCTTTGTTTTACTTTAATTGCTGCAGCTGTTATGTTGTCCATAACTTCTACAGGCAGTCCCATCTCTAGTGTATCTGAAGTAGAGGATGTTTGTTTAAACAGTCTACCCTTTCTAACTAACTCAGGGTCTAATGCTTCTAATGTACCTCTAATTTCCGACACCTCTTTTGCATCGGCTTCACGTATAACAATTTTGCTATTTTCTCTACCCTTTGTAGCTTTTTCCGCAGCCAAAAGTTGTTGTGATACAAATTTCTCATTTGCTTTAATGGCAGATTTTGTTTGTGCTATGTTTATGGGAAAATTAATTAGACCTGCTGTAAGTGCAGACGTTGCACCATGCACCATAGGTCTAACTCCGTTGGCTCTGTCCTGTAGACGTGTCTCTACTCTTGCCTGTTCTTGAACAGCACCTTGACCAAAACCTATAGCACCTTCAACTGCCATAGCTTTGGCTGAACCTTTAAGGGCTTCACTTAATATTTTTCTAGTTGCTATCTTTGCACCTTGCACACCTGCAAGTGCTGCTAGTTTTCCTGAACCACCTGTTGCTAAACCTAAGTATGTAGAAGGTGCGGTCGCAAAACCTTGCATATAATCAACTGCACCAGTTATACCAACACCTTCATCTATTTTATCAAAGGCATCAATAAGACTGCCAAAGCGTAGCTTACCCTCTGTGTTTGCATTTTGAGCATACTCTAAGTCACGTATAGTGGTTACTTCATTCACGTTGTGAAACCGCATATGTTGCATAAAAGCATCATACGCTTCCTCACGAGTCATTGCTTTTTTAAAACCCTTCCGCTCACGCAAAAATTTTGTAACGTCTGCATTAAATTCCGAGTTATTCAGTAAGTCTTCTTTACTTATTTTTTCTTCTTTATTATAACTACGAAACATTATTTATCCGTTCTATATCGTTGACCTTCCAATGCGTACCCACCTAATCCACTGCTGTCAGTGCTTGCTTTCGATGTATTTCTGCCACGCCTAAGTTCGTCATCGTGTACCTTTTCTGCAAGCTTCATTAAAGTGTCTACACTAGAAGGTGGTTTACCTTCTGCTCTATCTAGCTCCTGTAATAGCCTTACATAATTTGCTTTCCAAGTATCTGATTGAAATTCACTGTCATTAAATCCTGCCATCTCAACTTTCTTTTTAGCAGCATTCATATCTGCTTTCACTTGTTCTGCCGTTCTATTTCCACCACCTCTATTACCTGTATTGTCGGGATTTCTAATCTTCTCAACTATGTCTTTCATACCATTTGCTAAACTTAGTCTAAATGCATCTGTATACTTTCCTTTTTGGTCTTGCGGTAAATCTTTATTATATTCCACTTGTTGTTCACGTACATAGTTTTGAAGTTCAGCTTTTATGTTTGCACCTAACTCTTCTTTTATATTATTAGGCACTGTAAAATCTCCAGTTGTAGAACTAATTTCTGACTCTAATATACCTGCCATATCTGTTTTAATTAAAGAGTTAAATGAACTGCTAGTTATATAACCGCCACTACCCCCTACTTTATCCATAAATTCTTTTTCTGCCAAAGCACTACTTAGATTAATAGTACCTGTAAAAGGCAGGTCTGTTGGAGTAACAGTACCAGTAGCATAGTTTCTAAGATTAGCTACTGAACCTTTACCTGATATAGATTCTATTGCTTCTATTCTTTTCTTAGCCAGTTTATTCATATTAGGATTAAATAATCTGTCAAATGTAATACCTTTTGATTGTCCTGTATCTGCAAACGCATCACTCAAAGACATACCACCAGACACTTTACCAACAACATTGTTAATCATTTCATCCATTGTCATACCACTAGATTCGTAGTTATCACCCATGTCAACAACATTTTGAAGAGAATAGCCCGCTTTAGCTTTAGCATCATCACTCATGTTGTTAAATTTTCTAATCTCTGCTAATACCTCTTCTCCACGTCCTTGTTCAAGAGCTACACCTATTTGGTCAACACTTAAGTACGGCTTTAATGCTCTAGCTAGTTTTCTAGTAGCCTTTTTATTAGCTACATGTGTATTCCAGTTAGCACTTCCTTTAGTTTCCCATTTATCCATAGCATCATCTATTAGCTTGTTTGCTCTTTTTCTTTCATCGTCCATGTATTTTGAGCCTTCAGCTGCAAAACCACCCAACGCACTTCCTAAATGTAAACCCAGTACCATTACATTGCTCTCCTTGCCATTAATCCTTTAGGTTCTTCTTCTACCTCTGGTTCTAATTCTATGCTGTCCATTTCTGATTCTTTTTCTTCTTTTAAAGCATATGTTATTTCTGCTCTACTTGCACCTTTTTTATCATCATTATTAGAAAACTTAACATGTTCAACACCAACTTGTTCTGCCATACTAGATATTACTTCTGTTAGTGCAGGAGCAATAACTATACCTACATCTAAACTGTGTACACCCTCCATAACACCACCTTGTTGTAGTATATCTACAAGAGTATCAACAGGAACTCCATTGTCTAGTATGTCTAACAGTTCGTTAGCTCTTTCTGGTCTGGTTATTCTATTTACATAAAATGCCAATGCATCATCTGGACTGCTATACCTAGCAGGTTTCTGCCAAGGTCTATCACCTAGAGGTGCAGTCAGAGACTGACCGGGAATAGGTGCATCAAATGGTACGTTATCTCTATCTTGCTTTACCATTAGTCCTACCTTTCACTAATCTTAATAATCTAATTGCATCATTAACTTTTTCTTCTGGCTGTTTCTTTTCAGTTCTAGACAATAATCCTGTGGTTACTGGCTTTGGTTCTGGCATTTCTTCTAATGCTTCATATGTATTCTGTATTGCCTGATTAATTTTTCCTACTTGTGTCACACTTAACCCCTTTTCTATTTACCAAGAAAGTTTTCTAATATTCTAAATGCAAATCCACCAACAGCCCTACTGTTTTCTGCATCTCTTTGTAGCTCTGCAGATGTTATATTTGCATCTGCTTGTATTCTAGCTGTTGCTATTTTAGTTTGTCTATCTAAATCATTATCGGCAGCTTCCCATGCAAACTCCATAGCATCAGAATAATACTGCCACAAATTATCGTATGCGGTTTTGCTCATGTCAAGA
>Ga0208157_1000672_pt1 | contig 17596 bp, 14 predicted proteins | sample 5_EtaG_FD_184077 | JGI IMG/M metagenome (GOLD analysis project Ga0208157, IMG submission 184077) | Marine viral communities from the Subarctic Pacific Ocean - 5_ETSP_OMZ_AT15132 metaG (SPAdes) (version 2) | ecosystem: Environmental > Aquatic > Marine > Oceanic | place: Pacific Ocean | collected...
GTATGGACGGAAAAGTTCTCTTCTCTTTCTGATACTTTGCTTTACAATTCTGATACTGAACTCTTCCGGTTAAGAGGAGATCCCAAAGCCTGGAATAAAAATATTCAGCTCTCCGGTCCTTATATCTTTGTTCAACTCGATAGTAGCGAAGTTCAAAGCCTAACCTCCTATCCTGAACCATTTGCCGTTCAGGAAGACACGGTAACAGGAAGATTAAATCAGATCAAAGGTGATACACTGATTGCGGATTTCAAAAATGGAAACATTTCCAAAATCCGGATACATCCAAACAGTGAAGTCTTATATCATATCACTAACGAAAATAATGAACCGGACGGAGCATTTGAAAGTACTTCTCCCAAAACAGTTCTGATCTTCGAAAACGGTGAGATGGTTGAAGCTAAAATGGGGAAAAATCAGGGATTATTTTTACCCGAATATACTGAATTGGATAGCCGACGATTAGAAGGTTTTATCTGGACACCGGAACTTCGTCCCGAAAAACCAACTATCGATCCGCAACCTACCCTTCCACCCATTCCGGCAGATCGTCCTTTTGAATTACCAAAGAGGTTTGTGGAGTTTATGAAAGAGCTTTCAGAGTTTAAATGAAAAATTACACCTTCAAACAAAAAGAAATTGAATTAGTAAAGAATATTCTTCGAGATCCGCCAAAGAAGATTTGGTATGATTTAGTTTGGTATGTCTTTGACTATGGTAATTATCACATCAAGCTTGTATGCCTTGATGAACCTGCAGATAGTCAGAATAAATCAGATGAAGCAATTATTGCTTCTATTAATAAAATAGAAGATAAATTTGATCCCTCGGAAGCAACTGAATTAGTTTGTGAACTAGAGAAAATTCAAAGCATACATATAGTCAGAACATTTTTGTATTTCACGACTAACCGAAACTATACTTGGATTGAAAAATTTTGCAAACAAAGCCTTCATAAGATTAAATCCCTTTTTAATGATGGAGAAGATCTTGTAGGTGATTTACTTTCGAAAACATCTGGAGGATATTTTGAAATTGTTTGTAAACCAAATTCTAAAGAAGCAAAAAGTATAAATCCAAAGCATGCAAATCTGTTGGACGTAGGATTGCTGATTAAGATAAATGATAAATATCTCCGGGCATACCTGCGAAACAATGGATATGGTTTTCACATTTGGGATGGAAAATTCTTCTTTAGCGAAAAAGAGTTGACTCAAGATTATAATCTTTATGAATTCATTGAAGTTGAAGAAATCTAGTACCAAGGGTTTAAACCTTATTCTCAATCTCCTGTCAGAAAGTTCTTGGCAAAAGCTCTGCTAGAGTTCCATCACCCCGCTTTCAGCGAAATGATGGATAGCTACTTCTCCGTCTGTCGGGCTTTGCACGGCTGACGGATTTTGTTGAATCTATTTTGACATTGTTTATTCAAAGAACTATTGCCCTTAGTATTTAAAACGGACAAGTGAACATGATCCGGATGCGTCTGCGAAGCAGGAATAATCCTTTCAGGTGAGGAGTGTAGTAACTTTCTTAGAATGAACGAAGACCTTTAGGATTATTCAGCGTAGGATCAGTGAGCCCGTCTTAAATACTTCGGCTTGATCTTTTGCTACTTTTGTATCAAGACAAAAGTAGGTGCCTTTGTGCTAAGCTAAACTTGTTTACAAGGTTCAGTTCTCTGGCTCTATGTACTTTTGTACCGCTACTGAGCTTCCTCAGCACAGGCGCCAGTACCAAAAACTCTCGACAAGAATTATTGGCGCGAACTCCATTACATAGACTAATCATTACAAAAGGTCTTCGTTCTTACTGAACACATTCAAGAATCAGCCTGAGTGTAATGATTGCTCCTCCGGAGCCGTCGATTTCATTACGTTCTTGACCGCCAATAATTCTAAAGGTGGGTGTAGTTGGAGGCTTTTCTGAAACAGTCATTTGTTTAGGAGTGTGACTATTTTTAAATGTAAGGCGTATGACCGAGATCTGGATTCTTTTCAAAAATCTACTAACCCTCCGGACGTAAACGTCCTCCTAGTTTAAACTATCAATTAAGATATTTAAGTAGGTCATCCTGTCCGCCAGCTGGCGGATCAGGATCTTTGTAAGGAATAGGTCTTGAATCTGTCTTACTATCATGAGCAGAGGCTATGTTTATTTTCTTGAACTCTCACATAAGCTAGCAAGGGCTTCAGTCCTGCGGTTTTGTGGACGAGGATTTTAACTACGAAGAGAAGCCGATCGGACTAAAGTCCTCACTGGTAAACTTGATTGGGAGTGTTGGTGGAGCCACAGATTTAATCAGGTACACCAGCCAGGGATTTATCCCACTGCGATTAAAGACAGGCTCCTGCAACAGAAGGAGGACTCGTTGATAAAATTTAGAATCTACTCGGGAATTCCCCTCCTTATCCAAGGAGGGGCGAACTACTCAGAACCCAAGAATTTGTGACAGCACCGGGGAGGTCCGTTTCTTCATCAATAACCAAAGCAGATTAAAGTCATCTCGCGGCGTATGCCCGAGATCTGGATAGTTTTAGGAGATTATGCTTGTGATAACGATCCGGATTCCTGCCCTGCCTATGCCGCAGGCAGGCTTCGCAGGAATGACCGTAAATCGATGTAATGGAAGTTCACACAGCGTTGATCGGTGTGCCGGATATAGCAACTAGAAATAAATCCCACTAAGATCCTGATCCGCCAGCTGGCGGACAGGATGACCCTGTTCTTTAAGCTAAGGAAAACTTGTCCCAAAACTTACACGACATCTAAAAAGACTTACTAATCCCGCATAATTAAAAATTGTAATCCCTTCATCTGATTTTCTGCATTATTGCTTTTCCAATAGTATTTTGCTCAAAACTAACTCTATCAAATTATGAAACGACTCTTTTCAACGGCTCTATTCTTAGTACTTCTGCTAACATCGGTAACTGCTCAAAAATTTTCGCTTCCGGATCACGCTGACCAAACAGTAGAAACCACTCACGAGGTCACGATCAATGGACAGAAAATTCCGTACTCAGCAACTACAGGATTTCAGCCGGTTTTTAATGACGATATGGAGCCGATCGCTACATTGAACTACACCTATTATAAGAGAACTGATATCAAAGACGATACTCGCCGACCACTAATGATCTCGTTCAACGGCGGACCGGGCTCCGCTTCCGTTTGGATGCATTTGGCTTACACCGGACCCAAAGTCCTGCGTATTGACGATGAAGGATTTCCAATTCAACCTTATGGAGTAAAAGACAATCCTCATTCTATTTTAGATGTTGCTGATATTGTTTTTGTGAATCCTGTAAACACAGGCTATTCCAGAATTTTGGATGAAGAAGCTGATAGAAAACAATTCTTCGGAGTAAATCAGGATATCGCATATCTGGCAGAGTGGATCAATCTGTTTATGACCAGAGTAAACCGCTGGAGATCGCCAAAATATTTGATTGGCGAAAGTTATGGAACTACCAGAGTTTCAGGTTTGGCTCTAGCGCTGCAAAGTCGACAATGGATGTATATAAATGGAGTGATCTTAGTGTCTCCGACCGAGTTAGGAGTTCATACCTCAGAACGCAGAAGAGACGGACCGCTAGGAGCTTCCCTCCGACTTCCTTACTTCACAGCGGCGGCTTGGTATCACAATAAATTACCAAGTGATCTGCAATCCAAAGACCTGTTGGAAGTTTTACCGCTTGCAGAAGAATATGCCGTTAATGAATTAATGCCTGTTCTCGCCAAGGGTGGCTTTGTGAGTGATGAAGAACGTGAACAAGCTGCAGAAATGATGGCTCGTTATTCAGGAATTTCCAAAAAAGTGATCCTTCAACATAATCTGGATGTACCTCCCTCCTTTTTCTGGAAAGAATTACTTCGTGATGAAGGTCATACCGTAGGAAGATTGGATTCCCGCTACAAAGGATTAGATAAAACCGACGCAGGAAGCAGTCCTGATTTTAATTCTGAACTTACTTCCTGGTTGCATTCTTTTACTCCCGCTGTCAATTACTACTTTGCGAATCATCTGAATTTCAAGACTGATCTGAAATACAATATGTTTGGTCCTGTTGGTCCGTGGGACAGAACCGGAAACAACACCGGCGAGAATTTACGACAGGCTATGGCACAAAATCCATTTTTACACACCATGGTTCAGAGTGGATATTATGATGGAGCCACCAAATATTTTGATGCCAAATACACGATGTGGCAGATCGACCCAAGTGGCAAAATGAAAGATCGTTTTTCCTTTAAAGGCTACCGCAGTGGACACATGATGTACTTACGCGCCGAAGATCTGAAAAATGCCAATGATGATATTCGTAAATTTATAGAAAATTCCTTACCAGCTGCGGGTACTCCAGCTAAATATTGATGAATAACACTTCAAAACCGGTCTGACAGATTGCCTGTCTGACCGAGTTTTTGAATTGGTAGAAGTCAATTTTTTCTAAATTCTGAATAATAAAATGAAAATCACAACTTGGAACTGTAATGGTGCACTTCGTAAAAAGTTCGGAGCTTTAGAAAAGTTACAGACAGATATTTATGTTATTCAAGAGTGTGAAAATCCTGTTTTAACGAAAAATTTAAAGTACCAAGAATGGTCAAATAACCACCTTTGGATAGGCGATAATAAAAACAAAGGTATTGGGATTTTTGCAAGAGCAGAAATCGACCTTGTGCAACTAGATTGGTCTAATACTTACAAAGACCACACTGTTAAGTACTTTCTGCCTTGTCGTGTTAATGATCAATTCAACTTAATAAACGTTTGGGCTCACAGAAATAACTCACCCAACTTCGGTTACATAGGACAACTATGGAAATACCTTCAAACTAACAGAGATAAATTTAACAATCTAATTCTTACAGGCGATCTCAATAGTAATACTATCTGGGATCAATGGGATAGATGGTGGAATCATTCTGATATTGTTCGAGAGCTTAGTGAACTTGGCATTCAAAGTTTATATCACCAGTTCTTTGACGAAGAGCAAGGTCAAGAGTCTCAACCAACTTTCTACTTGCAAAGAAAATTAGAGAAACCATATCATATAGATTATGCTTTTGCAAGTGAGCCCATAGCTGAACGATTAGTCAAAATAGAAATTGGAAGTGTTTCTGAATGGCTTGAAATAAGTGATCATCTACCTTTAACTTTCGAATTATCTTAAACGATTGAATACTTAGGAACTCTCTTAATAATGCCCAAGTTGTAGTTTAAAGACATTTCTTGTTTATTTATTCTGTTCTTCTAATTCATTGAATAGATGAACTGCTTTTTTATAAGACCTATTTAAATAAACTTCCCTGAGTTTTAAACTCTGAATAAAAACCGGATCAACCTATGCCAGCAAAAACAGACACCAGCCATCACGATGAACGCATAGCCAAGATGACCTTCGCTTCGGTGTATCCGCACTATGTAACTAAAGTAGAAAAGAAGGGAAAGACTAAAGAAGAGCTTCATCAGGTTATTGAGTGGCTTACAGGTTATGATGAACAGAAAATTCAGGAGCTGATTGACTCTAAAGTAAACTTCGAGGATTTCTTTAAAGGCGCTACATTAAATCCCAACGCACATCTTATCACCGGAGTGATTTGTGGCTACAGAGTTGAAGAGATCGCCAATAAAACCACACGTGAATGTCGCTATCTGGACAAACTTATTGATGAACTTGCCAGAGGAAAAAAGATGGAGAATATTTTAAGGAGTGAGAATTAGGAATAAGGGAATTAGGAATGATTCAATGAAGAATTAAGAATTTTTCAATTGGGGTGGTAAATTATTTTATAAGAGCGTTGTCCGTGTAGATGTCAGATAGTTCGTTTTCAGTTTAGTAGTGATAGTTCTGGAAAAATTTGCCCTTAGTATTTAAGACGGACAAGTGAACCTGATCCGGATGCGTCTGTAAAGCAGGAATAATCCTTTCTGGTGAGTAGTATAGTAACTTTCTCAGAATGAGCGAAGACCTTTAGGATTATTCAGCGTAGGATCAGTGAGCCCGTCTTAAATACTTCGGCTTGATCTTTTGTCCCGTTCGAACGGGATATCAAGACAAAAGTAGGTAGCAATTCCAGTTCAAACGTTAGTTGGAGGAATTGGTGAATTGGGAATATAAAATCGCAACAAATTCTCTGAGGCTCAGTACTACTTCGCGTCTATCAATTAACTTATCTTTCTGTGGAATTAGAACTCATCAAAAAAAACAAAGTATTCATTACACTATTCTCTGCATTATTGGTATTTGTTCATTTGTTATTTGAACATTTCCACGGAGGGATCGTTACTCATTATATCTTACAAGATGACAGCCTGCCCGGAATCTCAAACTGGTGGGGTCTACTTACTTTTCCTTTGGCTACCTGGGTTGTTCTGCTTAGAATTGAAAAAAGAAATAATGCTTCAGAAAAGGAACACAACAAGAATGTTTTATATCGCTTAGTAAGCGCAATAATATTCGGAATTGTAGTGTCATATCTGTTTTCAATTGAGTCGACCGGTCTTGATTATTTGATGCTGACCTTATTCGCTTTATCTCTTTTTATCCCTCTTTATTTCGGCGAATACCTTCTTGGTTTTACCATCGGAACCATGTACGTGTTTGGCGCAAATATCCCGATCATAGGAGGTATAGTGCTTCTTTCTCTTCTTTTTCTGCTCTATAACATTCCAAGGTTCGTTTTTAGGTTTGTGAGATCTAAGCTTAATTGAATCGTTTATAGAGTCATCCGGTTTATACAAATTGGCAGTCATCCTGTAACGGATGCTAGATATCTTAATTTATCCTTTCCTTATTTAATTTTTAGTCATGACTAAATATTTTTATATTCACATAAAAATAATCCAATATCATGACTACCCGAAAAATACAATCCGCTTGTGCAGTATTGCTTTTGGTTGCCGCTATCTACTCTTGCGATAGTTTGATTCCCGAAGCTCCTGCGGAAAGCGACTTACTTGATGGCCCAACCGAAGGGCTTTCCACTTCAGAACAATCCAGATTTCTTAAAGGTGATATCGCTTTTAATGATGAAGTGTTTACACCCGAATCAGGTCTTGGTCCCGTTTTTGTAGCCAATTCTTGTGGAAGTTGTCATGCCGGAGACGGAAAAGGACATCCTTTTACCACATTAACCCGGTTTGGGCAAACACAACCAAACATAGCACCTGATGTCAGTATCGGAGGGCCTCAACTCCAGAACAGAGCAATTCCGGGATTCGAACCGGAAACACTTCCAAACGGTGTTCCTTCTATGGATTTTACACCACCGGCTGTTACAGGACTGGGTTTTCTTGAAGCGTTAACTGATCAACAAATTCTGGATAATGCCGATCCTAATGATTCAGACGAAGATGGAATTTCCGGAGTACCGAATTACATCAATCCTCCTTCCTATTTTATTCCAAAACCATCTCATCAACCTGTTAGTGGACAATACATTGGTCGTTTTGGTAAAAAAGCTGCTGCAGTTGATCTTCTTCATCAAACAGTAGGTGCATATAATCAGGACATGGGAGTAACTTCTACTTTCAATCCTATTGATCCGCATACAGGATTATCAACGGATCCTGAAGTTAGTGATCAAACCATCCGCGATGTAGTATTCTATCTTCAAACACTCAAAGCCCCAATCCAAAGAGACGCGGACGATCCCGAAGTCATCAGAGGTAAAGAAGTTTTTATGAGCATCAATTGCTCTTCCTGTCATGTTCCTTCCTTCACTACTCCTCAATCTGATATTGACGCTCTTTCCAATAAAACGATTTTTCCATACTCTGATCTGCTACTTCACGATATGGGTCCCGGACTGGATGATGGTGCTACCGAAGGTTCAGCAGAAACTTTTGAATGGAGAACTCCACCACTTTGGGGATTAGGTTTAGCGCCGGAATCACAAGGTGGAGAATTCTTTCTGATGCACGATGGAAGAGCTAAAAGTATTCAGGAAGCTATCGAACTACACGGCGGTGAGGCTCAGCAAAGCAGAGATGATTTTGTTGCGCTGAGTGATGCTGACAAACAAGCAGTTCTCAAATTCCTGAGGTCGCTGTAATGAACAGAGAAGAATTTATAAAAGTATGCGGATTGAGTTGCGCAGGATTGATCTCCACTTCACTGTTTCTTCAGGGATGTGCAGGCACTAAATATCTGAATGCAGATATCAATGGTAATTTTATGGAGATCCCATTGAGCGCCTTCTCAACAGAAGATGGCATCTCTTCCAGAGACTATCTGGTAGTTGAAAACAGTAAACTCAGTTATCCGATTGCTGTTTACCGTCATGATGCGAAAACCTACACTGCCCTTTTGATGCGATGTACACATCAAGGTACGGAACTCAGAGTTTTTGGAGATCGCCTGGAATGTCCGGCTCACGGTAGTGAATTCACAAATAACGGTTCAGTTCAAAGCGGTCCCGCAGATGAGGAACTCAGAACTTTTCCTGTCCTTATTGAATCAGAAATTTTAAAGATCGATCTACGATGAAAAAGTTAATTATCACATTATTTATTGGATTCCTTTCTCAGCAACTTATTGCCCAGGTTGATCAATCTTTGTTGAAAGATGATCGATCAGATTCACTGGAAAATGCAATGAACATGGATGCATTAAGCAATCGTGTTTATGCTACATCAAGTTCTCCCGTCTCCATTGGTGGTTATCTGGAAGCAGATTACAAATACATCGGCGAAGACGGTCTCACAGATGGACATTCATTCCGGATTCCCAGAGTAACGCTGTTTATCACCTCTTCAATCAGTTCCAGAATCAAGTTCATGAGTGAGTTTGAGTTTGAAGAAGGTGGTGAAGAGATCGCCATTGAATTTGCTGCCATGGATGTAAACTTTCATCCTCTGCTGAACTTAAGAGGCGGAGTTGTTGTGAATCCGATTGGAGCATTTAATCAAAATCATGACGGACCAAAATGGGAATTTGTAGATCGACCTATTGCAATGACACAAATGCTACCTGCAACATGGAGCAACGTAGGTTTTGGGCTTTATGGAAAAATGTACCAACAGGATTGGGCTTTTGGTTATGAAGCCTATCTAACCAACGGCTTTGATAATTCTATAACCACTAATACTGAAAACAGAACTTTTTTACCGGCATCAAAAAATAATAAGGAGCGTTTTGAAGAATCCAGTAATGGAGAACCTTTGTTTACCGGAAAGATTGCAGTACGCAATCAAAATATCGGTGAGTTGGGATTATCATACATGGGCGGAATTTATAACACTCATGAAGATGACGGATTGATACTTGATGAGCCGAGAAGACTGGATGTATTTGCTGTAGATTTTAACACAGAATTATCGTTTTCAGATACTTACATAATTGGCGAGTGGGCATGGGTTTTTGTGGATGTTCCAAATACATTCACTCAGCAATACGGAGAAAAACAAAGCGGTGGCTTTCTAGATATTGTTCAGCCTGTAATTGATAAATCCATGTTTGGTTTTGATGATGCTGTTTTCAATGTAGCTCTGAGACTCGAATCAGTTGACTGGAATGTTGGCACTTTTAATGAAACAGGTGGAAATATCGGAGATGAGATTTGGGCTGTAGTTCCGGGAATCAGCTTCCGTCCAACTTATCAAACCGTATTCAGACTAAACTATCGCTATCAGGAGCAAACAGATATTCTTGGAAATCCTCCTGCAAAAACCAGCGGTATTGAAATAGGTTTTGCGACTTATTTTTAGAAATTTATTTCTTCAGTTTAATTAAATGGTCATCTCACGGTGAATGCCGGGATCTGGATTTATTTAAAGATTAAATTCTTGATCACAATCCAGATTCCTGCCTGCGCAGGAATGACTTTGGAGCTGATACAATTAGAGATAAACCTTAAAAACCCATCAGACGGGTTATCCGTCAGATGGACTGGACATTCCGATGTTTTTTTTAGACTTAAACGTCGCTATTGTATACATATATTTTAATCAGCTTTAAACCAGCAGATCCTTTAGGTTCTGCGGAGTTCCAAGTAGGTCATTCTGCATATACTATTTAATCCGATTTGATTTAAAAAATAAAGTCATCCTGAGGACACTTCCGAAGGATCTGCACATCTATTTTCTATACCAACTTAAACTTTGCAGACTCTTCGCTATCTCTCTGAGTGACTTTTTTCTTTTTCTTGTCTATCATGACTACCATTAATCATGCAAATTGTAAAATTATCAGAACAAAACGTAGAAGCCCTCGCTCATCTCTTTGTTGAGTTGTGGCCGGAGTGTACTTTTGAAACTGAGTATGAATACTGCAAACAGATTCTGGAGAAAGAGAATCAGACAGCCTTTTTAGTAAATAAAAAAAGTGAATACATCGCTTTTGTATACCTCTCACTTCGAAATGATTTTGTAGAAGGTGCAACCTCTTACCCCATTGCTTATCTGGAAGGCATTTACGTAAAAGAATCCTACCGAAAAACCGGAATTGCATCAAAGCTGATTCAACAAGCAGAACAATGGGCTAAAGAAAACGGAAGTTCTCAACTCGCCTCAGATGTTGAAATAGATAACGAGCAAAGTATTCGCTTCCATAACAAGTCAGGCTTTCAGGAAGAAAACAGAATTGTTTGTTTCATCAAAGATCTCAAATCCCATTAAACCTCCTCAAGCTCTGCATTTTCTTTCATCACACGTTCTTGTACATCAAACGGAACCTGAGCATAGTGAGAAAAATGCCTTTGATAAGTAGCGCGGCCTTGAGTCATTGATTTTAAGCTCGTGGAATAATGATCCAATTCTTCAAGTGGTACATGTGCTTTTATTTTTTGCAACGCTCCTTCAGCATCCATTCCCTGAACTTGTCCGCGGCGAGTTCCCAGATCACTTAGCACTTCCCCCATATAATTCTGAGGCACGATCACTTCAATTTCATAGATCGGCTCCAAAAGTTTTGGATTGGCTTTCAAAAATCCATCCCGGAAAGCCATTCTTGCAGCTGTTTTAAATGCAGCTTCGTTAGAATCCACAGAGTGCATAGAACCGTCAAATACAGAAACTCTGATATCTCGGGCACAGCATCCGCTCATAGGACCGTTTTGCATTTTTTCCATCACTCCTTTCAGGATTGCAGGCATAAACCGATTATCGATCACACCGCCAACTATACAATTATTGAATACCAGTTTACCTCCCCACGGAAGATCATGTACATCAGTATTCCTTACTTTCATATCGGGTGGATCAGCCATTCCTTCTTCGAAAGGCTCGATCAGCAATTCAACTTCAGCATATTGTCCTGCACCTCCGGATTGCTTTTTATGCTTGTATTTTGATCTTACTTGTGTGGTTATGGATTCCCTATAAGGAATTTTCGGGGTTATAAACTCAACATCCAATTTGAAACGATTTCTGAGATGGTGCTCAATCACTCCCAGATGTTCTTCGCCTTGTGCATGAATAATGATCTGGCGCAATTCCTGGCTATGCTCAATTTTGATGGAAGGGTCTTCCCTGTGAATTTGATGAAGTGCGTTTCCAAGTTTGTCTTCATCTCCTTCATTGGTCAGCTTTACCGCCGTTCGAATCGTTGTAGGTGGAAACTCAATTTCTTCCAGAACTACATTATTTCCTTTTTCTGAAAGAGTGTGGTTTACATCCCCATCCTTCAACTTTACAACTGCACCAATATCTCCGGTTCTAATCTCATTTATACTGATGCGTTTGTGTCCTTCTGTGAGATAAAGACTTCCAAGTCTTACTGAATTAGAAGTTGAGTTATTCATCAGATCCATTCCCGCAATGGAAGAACCACTGTATTGTTTAAAATAGATCAGATCCCCAACATGAGATTCCGAATATGTCTTGAATAAAAACAGAACGGGTTTTCCGTCGGGATCCAGTTCAAAGTCATCTCCATTTTGTGTTTTGGGAGCATTTCCTTCCAAAGGATTCGGAGCGATGTCATCCAGAAAACCCATTACCCGACCGGTACCCATATTCTTTGCTGCGCAAACGCAAAACAACGGATGAATCTGTCCTTTTACCAATGAAAGATGTAATCCTTCCTCCATTTGTTCTTCATCCAGTTCCCCATGTTCGAAGTAAATTTCCATTAAGGACTCGTCATTTTCTGCGATGATCTCAATCAATTCCTGATGCAGTTTCTCTGCTTTATCTTTTAATGAATCAGGGATAGGTAATTTATCCGGTTTTCCTCCTCCTTCCGGAAATTCGTACATCGTCATTCTGAGCACATCCACAATTGCGTGAAAGTCACTTCCTTCACTGTACGGAAATTGTACAACCGTTACTTCCCTCCCAAAATGTTCTTTTGCTTCCTGAACGGTTTGCCAAAAATCAGAACGTTCATTATCCAGTTTATTGACTACAAAAATCGATGAGACTTCATATTTACGAGCATATTTCCATAATGAATCCGTTCCTACCTCCACTCCGTTTTCAGCATTTAATGTAAAAATGGCTGTATCGGCTACTCTCAACGGACCAACTACTTCACCAACGTAATCTGAAGTTCCCGGTGTGTCGATCAGATTGATCTTATGTCCTCTCCAATCCAGATTCATAAACGATGAATAAATGGATTTTTCTTTCTCTTTCTCCAATTCATGATAATCGGAGACAGTATTACCTTCTTCTATGGTTCCTCTTCTGTTAATAGCTCCGGCTTCAAACAACATAGTTTCAGCTAAGGTTGTTTTACCGGAGCCGGAATGGCCCAACAACACAACATTTCGAATTCTGGCAGGATCGTATACTTTCATGGTGAACTCCTTGGATTGCTAAGATTTTTGTTTTCTCTTGATGAAAACTTTAAGCGCTTCCTTTTTTTACGCTATATTTGACAATAATTTTAAGAACGTTCGCACTAGTACGGCGAATAGCTAATTTAAACGGCTACGGGAAATAAGCAAGATGAAAAAAATTCTTCTCATACAAACAGGTGGAACCATTGCAATGAGCGCGAAAGGCGAAGGTGTGGAACTGGATCCAGAAGCCTGGTCGGATTTGCTTATCAAACAGATCCCTGAATTAGAAGAACTTGCTGAAATTACTACGTATCCACTTTTTTTTGAGGACAGCTCTGATCTGAATGCAGAGCATTGGGTAAATCTTGCTCAATGCATAGATGTTAATTACGAAAAATATGACGGCTTCGTGATCCTGCACGGAACAGATACGATGGCTTATACGGCATCCGCACTGTCATATTCGCTACAAAATTTAGCCAAACCCGTGATCTTTACCGGAAGTCAGGTTCCAATGAGTAGCGTGCGAAGTGATGCCCGACGAAATCTTATCAATTCCATCGAAATGGCGACTACTGAATTGCAGGAAGTCGGTATTTGCTTCAATGATCATGTGTACAGAGGAAATCGTGCGACTAAACTGAGTATAGGTGATTTTGATGCATTTGGTTCTCCGAACTTAGATCCCATTGCTGAAATTGGTTTAGACATTGAACTGCATGTTCCGCCTAAAAAACTGATTCCTGCTTTCGAGAATAACGCTGCTTTTTCAAATGAGATATTTGTTCTCACCGTCCACCCTTCACTCAGTATGAATATTCTCGATTGTTTAGATCTCACCAAATTGAAAGCGATCATTGTCCGAACTTTTGGTAGCGGTAATTTTCCAATGAAAGGAGAATACAATATGATTCCATTTTTTGAAAAGTGCAGAGACCACGGGGTAATTGTAGCCATTGTTTCTCAGGCTGATTATGATGCTGTGAATTTGACCAAATATTCTGCCGGCCGAGCAGCGTTGAATGTTGGCGCTGTTTCCGGTGGCGATATGACTATGGAGGCTGCTCTTACAAAATTAATGTTTCTTATGGCACGATCAGATTCAAAAGAATACATTGAATCGCAATTTCAAATACCGATGGCCGGTGAGCTTACTGTTGATAAATAGATTTATTTGCCTTGTCATTTCGACCAACGGGAGAAATCTTAAAATTTTACTCAAAGCGAATACTTAGATTTCTCACATTCGTTCGAAATGACAGTTTTTTCCATTACTTTTGTCTCATAATAAAATATAAAGATGAGCCTTACATACACCAATTACCTAAAAATAAACGAACTGTTGGAACTTCAACAGCTCAAATCAGATCCTAAAGAACATGATGAAACACTGTTCATTATTATCCATCAAACCTATGAATTGTGGTTCAAGCAGATCATTCATGAATTTGGAAAACTGAACAAAGAACTTTCAGCAGGTAATACATGGATTTCCATCAAAACGATGAGACGAATCCTGACCATCATGAAAACTCTTGTTTCTCAGGTTGATATTCTGGAAACCATGACACCACTGGAATTCAACAGCTTCAGAAAGTTTTTAGGAGAGTCCAGCGGATTTCAGTCTCTGCAATTTCGTGAAATTGAGATCTTATGCGGATTGAGATTTCCATTGATGAAAGAAGCTCATAAAGATGATCCTAAACACATCGAAATCCTAGAACAGAAAATGAAAGAGCCTACAATTTGGGAAAGTTTTTGTGCTTATCTGAAGAAAAAAGGGTATTCGGTTTCATCACCCAGAGAAAATGAACGAGGGCTTGTTTTCAATACTTCTGAAGAGAACCAAAAAGAGCTGATCAAAATGATGAACGAACATCAGGAAGCAGCTTTAGTAAGTGAATTATTGGTAGATTTTGATGAAGGTTTGCAGGAATGGAGATACCGTCACGTTAAAATGGTACAGCGAACCATCGGTACTAAAAAAGGAACAGGGGGATCAGAAGGAGTTGCTTACCTTCAGCGCACATTAAACCAGACTATCTTCCCGGATCTTTGGGAAATCAGGTCTTCTTTTTAGCTCAATTGTATTTTTCCTGAAATATATTAGATTTAATTAGTTCTTTTCTTTCAAGACCTGAAAAAGGGATTAGGTTATTGTAAATAAATTCAACTAATTAGATATTATGAAATGTCCGAATTGTGGCCAAAGGTCAAAGAGGTTAATTAATATAACACCATCAACCGGGGTAAGTTTCAGAAAAAGTATTGAAGGTTATTTTAGATGCCGTGCATGCAATGTACTGTTAAAACACCAAAAAAATTCCTGGGGATTAACCAAATTCAAAAAGCAATATTGGATTTACAATGTAGCTCTATTTGCACTTTTAGTAGTCTATTTGAATTTCGGAATCTTTTATATTAAATCTATCTTTCCTGATCTACCTGCCTGGCTTGCTTTCTCTATTATTACTAGTCCGGTAGTACTTTTTTTGATTTTTATGGGCTATACAGCACAAAATTATGCTCTTATTGAAATTTCTGAAGACGAAGCTGACTATCCTGAAGAACGAAAATCATCTATACTTTCAATGATTTCCCTGTTTCTTGTTGCCGTAGCTGTAATATTTGGATTTACCTATGTAACCGGATCAACGGATATTTCCAAAACCCATCCATTTTTATATGTTTCAGGTTCATTTTTATTTTTGGGACTTCTTACTATTATCGGGCTTTATATGATCAAAAAAATCAACGAAAAACAAGATCTAGAGAGATAGTCCAACCATTTCTAATCTGATCTTTATCATTCAGATTCCTGCCTCCACCGGAATAACTATCTTTTTATCGGTGTTAGGAATCAAAAATTGAGTTCTATCCCACTTAAAAAATTTTGTGGTTTTGTGTTTTAGTGGCTAACATCTTCTTATGAAAAACATCGACGAATTAGCACAACAACTCACCCCTCATTACTCACATTTCAGAGTTTCTGAACGACTTCTCTTTACCGGACATTCTCATCAGGCCTGGCCGGATGTAGCGCTGGAAGGACAGAAAGAGTATTTCATGGACACCGCAGAGCTGGTGGACAAAAAGTGGGAAAAAGCTGCTGAAAAGACTGAGATTCTAAGAAATTACCTGCGCGGATTCTATGACGACCCCGATGGATTCTACTGCCGGGAAGAAAGTACACACGTTCTTTTTGTAAGCTGGATGAGTGGACTTGATCTGAAGAATAAACCCAAGATCATTTCAACTGATGGAGAATTTCACTCACTGTTTCGTCAACTTCATCGGCTGGAAGAAGAAGGTTTGGAAGTAACTTATGTAGAAACCGATCCCGATGAAAGTTTTGCAGAACGTATTATATCAGAAATTGACGATAGAACTTCTGCAATAATGCTGTCACGAGTTTATTTCGAATCCAGTCTGATCAATCACCATCTCACAGAGATTGCACAAGCAGCAAGAAAGCACGGCGTTCCTGTTTTAATTGATGACTATCACGGAACTAATGTCGCACCTCTATCAATCAGAGAGGCTGATCTGGAAGATTGTTTTATTCTGATCGGCGGTTACAAATATCTGCAATGGGGCGAAGCCAATTGTTTCCTGAGATTCCCAAAAGATTGCGATATGCGTCCGGCAATAACGGGTTGGTTCGCTTCCTTCAGTACATTGGAAAAGCCCCGTGACGACTCCCCTACTCACTATGATCATTCCGATCAACGTTTTGCAAGTGGAACTTATGATCCTTCCTCTCAATACCGTGCTGCTAAAGTGGTCGAGTTTTTTGGAGAACAAGGACTCACTAAAGAAATCCTGAGAGACCAATATGTGCAAAAAGTAGAACTACTTAAAAAGCATTTTCTCGACAAAGATTTTGATCCATCTGTAATTCGACTTTCTCATGAGAAAGCGATTGCTGAACATAATGGAGGCTTCCTATCTCTTACTTCACCAAAAGCCAGAGAAATAAGAGCGGAATTATTAGCTCGTGATATTTTCACCGATGCCAGAGATCAGATCCTTCGATTTGGCCCTGCTCCTTATACTACTACAACTCAGATTAACGAAGTGATGCTTGCTCTAAAAGAAGTAATAAATGCCCTTTAGCTACAAAGTAATTTCGACTTTTTTTGTAGTCATTAGTACCTCATTTACTGTATTTGCTCAAACTGAGTACTCGATCTCCGGCACTGTAAAAAGTCAGGTTGACCTTGATCCAATTGCAGGAGCTCAAATCTTCCTGAATGGTTCAACTATCGGAACGCTTTCTGATGGAGATGGCCATTTTACTTTATCAGGTATACCCGAAGGAGCTCATGATCTGATTGTTCAAAGTCTGGGTTTCGAAAGTGTTACTTCTTTAATTCGAACAGATCAATTAGAGGATCAATACTCTTTTGTAATGAAAGAGAAAGTGTACAATCTGGATGAAATTACAGTTAAACCAAACAGTCAGGACTGGAAATACAACTTTGAGCAATTTCGAAAGATGTTTATAGGTGTAGGTCCCTTTTCGAAGAACACTAAAATCAAAAATAAAGAAGTCGTGAATTTTGATTTTGATCTGGATAACAGGACTCTGAACGCCTTTGCTTATGAAACGATTGAAGTAGAAAATAAAGACCTAGGCTACCGGATCTTTTTTTTCTTAGAAAGTTTTGAGATCGACTATAAATCAGGAAGATTCTTTTTCTACGGACAGACTTTTTTTGAAGAGATGAATTCCCGCAGGAAAAAAACCCGGAATAAATGGAAAGAAAATCGAGAGAAAGCTTATTTAGGATCTTTTGCACATTTCACTAAATCTTTAATTGACCAAAAAATTGTTGAAAATGGCTTTGTTGTAAAAGCA
>Ga0208157_1000676_pt1 | contig 17535 bp, 10 predicted proteins | sample 5_EtaG_FD_184077 | JGI IMG/M metagenome (GOLD analysis project Ga0208157, IMG submission 184077) | Marine viral communities from the Subarctic Pacific Ocean - 5_ETSP_OMZ_AT15132 metaG (SPAdes) (version 2) | ecosystem: Environmental > Aquatic > Marine > Oceanic | place: Pacific Ocean | collected...
TTTCTCTAATTTAGAATGAACCTCGTGCATATCACCAAGTCCATAAGTGTTTAGATCATTCTCCCTATGAACGTTAGAAAGACCATCAAATGTATGCTCATAATGTTCTTCTCCTAAGAAGTCATAAATATCCTCCATAACTTGCTCAGGATTACTCACCATATCATTATAGTCCACAAAGTACATTTTGTCACGCATATTCTGATCAAGTCCCAACTTCACCGCATTCAGTGATTCATACACTATACCATCAGGACTTAAGAGATGCATACATCGATTATAATCATTGATCGGTTGATTTGTTTTCACCAAATATTCATCAACAAAATTGATTCTATCCTGTCCTTCTTGAAAAGGATTGCGATGAATCATTGAAAGAATAGATGTAAGAATCTCATCCACTCGACGAACGGGAACAAGAATCTTTGCCTGCTGTTTAATATATTGTTCAATATAGGGCACTCTTGCCGTCCATGCACGATTCTTATCAAAAACAATAGGTTCTTCTACATCACTATAGAAATGATGAGGGATACTACCAATGATTTCTATTACTTGGTCTGGTTTTGGGTATCCAACATACAGTTCATTAGTAGTAAAGTTTTCTTCAACTGAATACATTGCACCAAGTACAGGACTTGATGGACCAGAATAAAATCTTGGGTTTTGATTTAGAATAGACGAAAGCAAAGTGCTACCCGATCTGGGTAACCCTGCCATAAAATAAAATATTTTATTCATTATCAATGTTTTTCTTTATATAGTATAGCACATGGGCTTGACAAAGCAACAATCCATGAATAGAATAGGTTTGTTGCTTTTGAAGATAAGATTTAAGAATCTTTAAGTGGTTCAACAATCAGATTACCACTATCATCAGTCATATCAAGTGATTTAATCTTATCGTCTTGTCTCTCACCAATAACCATCCAAGAAATCGTATCGATAGATTCACTATCTTGAGCAGTAATGGTAAGTAAGTTACCAGATACGGAACTCTTAACTGCACTCCACCCAGTTTCATTTGTAGTGAAGGATTGAATATCTCTATTAAGTAAGACAAACGTTCCTTCTGTCATATTTGATATTTCATCGATATTAACTGTGGCAGTTCCTGCAACTAAATCAACTCTTCCTCTGTAAATGAGGTCCATTTTTGGACCCTCAATAAAGGAGTGAACAAGGAAATGAGTATCGGTTTTAGTAGGATGTGGATGATCAATTTTAAATGAACCACCACCCTTGGATAAGGTATTTGGAATATTAACATTAAAAGAACTATCACCAGTAATCCAACGATTGGTTCCATCACCAATTGCAAATTGATGATTAGCTGTTGCTGATGGAAGTTCTACATCCCTACCAATAGCAACATTACAACAACCAGTTGTATTTGTGTTACCTGAGTGATATCCAAGGAAAGTATTTGAACAACCACTAGTATTTAAATATCCTGAATAAACCCCAAGGAAAGTATTACAACTACCTGCTTCAGTACAATAACCTGCTTTTGTACCCAATACAGAGTTGCAATCACCACCATTAAGACAATATAAAGTGCAATGACCAAGGGCACTGTTATCAACAGGACTACCGACAGCTAGTTTTCCAGAATAATGTCCAACGAAAGTATTACAACTTCCACCAGTCATATTAAGTCCAGCAGCACATCCTATAGCAGTGTTTCTGTTACCAGTCGCATATTGTCCAGCTCTAGCACCAACGAAAGTATTTCCACTATAAGAATCAATACACTTACCGGCACAATCTCCTATGAAAACATTAGCACTTCCGGATGTAAGTTTCAAACCTGCGAAAACACCGATGGCAATATTACAACTACCAGTTACCACTTCTTGTCCAGCTGCACAAGTTCCTAAAAAGATATTATGTGAAGCAGTTGTCTGATTATATCCTGACCGATAACCTAGGAAGATATTACAATTACCATTTGTAACATCTTGACCTGCTGATTGACCAAGTGCAATATTATTATCACCATTACCAGTACCACCTAAAGTAATATATCCTAGTCCAATATTATAAGAACCAGTTTGACCACTAGAATTATTTCCTGCGTATCTTCCCAGGAATATATTATCACTTCCACTGGTTCGATAGAAAGAAGAATCTTTACCAATTGCAATGTTATTATTACCGGTAATCGCTTCACCTGCACATCGTCCCAATAAAACATTGTTACTACCGCTTGACAGTGAATTTCCTGCCTTAAGTCCCATTACAATGTTATCATTACCAGTGATAGTATCACTACACATTGCTCCAGGGCCCATGGCAATATTTCTATTTCCACTCGCTGCACATTTACCGGCACATGTTCCTAGGAAAATATTGCCAGCTCCAGTGGTAATTTTTGTACCGGCATCCAATCCAAGTGCTATATTACACTCACCACTATTCGCAGTAGAGTTAGTGCCAGCAAGAGCACCACAACCAAGACCTATACTGTGACATGCCGTGGTCGCATACTTACCAGCTGAAGTACCAATGAAAGTAGTCCAATAACCCGACACATTCTGCCCAGCAGCAAATCCAAGTGCAATATTACAACTACCAGTTTGATTAGATCTCAGAGCATAATATCCCATTGCGAGATTAGCATTACCTGAACTAGTACCACATGCAGCTTGACAACCAAGGGCAATTAATCCAAAAGCACTAGTTAAATTCCTACCTGCATCCCTACCAATAGCAACATTACCATCACCTTCATTTACTGATCGAAGTGCGTCATATCCTATACCAATATTGAAACAAGTATCAGAATCAGATGCTGCACCAGCATCTGTTCCGGCATATAAGTTCTCTTGTGAGTCTGGTGCAAATCCAGCACCTCCTCCTCCACCACCATTGAGTTGGTTACCATCCTTATCATAGATGTTAAACGAACTATCACCATAAATCCAACGATTTGTCCCACTACCAATTGCAAATTGACAGTTCCCTGTTGCACTGGGGGGGTCTACATCATCACCAATTATAACATTTTTAGAACCACTAGTGATATTATTACCGGCCTGTCTTCCCAATAAGATATTGCAATTTCCACTATCAACGAGTGCTCCCGAAGATTGTCCAAGTGCAATATTATTACTACCATTAGAAGATTCTAAGGAATTTCCTCCCAAAGCAATATTACATCCACCCGTAGTATTAGCACCCAAGGTATCAAATCCACCGAAAGCAATGTTTCTGGCACCTGTTGTTGTTTTAGCTCCCGAATTCAGACCCAAGAAAATATTTTGAGCACCACTACTCAAGCAACAACCAACTCTTTGACCTATAAGAACATTATAGTTTCCAGTAAATCCGGCAGCACAACCCACATTATATGTACCAATTATAACATTAGAATTTGTTGTAGTTGCATTTTGACCTGCACATGATCCAATAAAAACATTTCTATTATGAGATGCTGTAGCATTTTCTCCAGCTTTATAACCTATGTGGACATTATGTTCAGCGGATGTTATAGATTTACCAGCACATTTGCCTATTAAAACATTTTCAGTACCAGTAACTACTCCTATACCACCAGCAAGAGTGCCTATAAAAACATTATCAGATGCACTTGTAGCTTTATTACCTGCCTTACATCCAATAAAGACATTGTCATCAGCTGTTCCACAAGCACCGGCATATTTTCCTAAGAATACATTATTATCACCAGCATTACCACCTTCACCGGCTCGCATACCCATAATAATATTTTCACTACCACATTTTCCCTTTCCTGCTTCATAACCTAAGAATATATTATAATTTTGAGTAGTGAGGGTTGTTCCCGAAGATTGTCCTAAGATAATATTATTAGTACCAGTACAAACATCACATCCTGCAGATGTTCCCAAGAAGATATTATCTTCACCGCTGGTTAAGACCAATCCAGATTTACAACCGATAGCAATATTTTTAGAACCAGTTATTGTTGCACCACTAGCACTTTCCTTTCCAAAGAAGATATTATGATTACCAGTAGTCAGATTTTTTCCTGCTCCATATCCACCAAAGAAGTTATAACATCCAGTGGTTAAATCTTCTCCCGATTCCCTACCAATTGTAACATTTCCCTTACCAGTAGATTGAAGAGATCTAAATGTTGCTTCACCAATTCCAATATTGTGAGAACCAGCTGAGGTGCTGATAAGAGAACCAGATCCACATCCAATAAAGATATTATCAGTGGAAGTAAAGGCACTATTTCCTTTACCTGCATATTGTCCAAGGAAAAGGTTTCTATCACCACCAGATAAATTTGTTCCTGCATCATGACCAATGAAAGTATTACCATTACCACAACAATGGTTTTCACCCGCAAGAGATCCAATGAAAACATTATCACAACCAGTTACAAGACATTGACCAGCACAGACACCAAGTGAAACATTACAAGCACCAGTATTATCAGGGTGAGTATCGCTACCTTTACCAGCTCCCAGTCCTATAGCAACGTTGAATGATCCATCAGAACATTTACCTGCTTCTGCTCCTATAAAGACATTACAAACACACATGCAGGAATGTAATCCAGCTTCCTTTCCAATATAAACGTTTCCACAACCAGTCTCAATGCATCTAGCAGTATCCTTACCAATAATAACATTATCACAACCACTAGTAATACACCAACCAGCAGTATATCCAATATTAACATTACAACCACCAGTATTAGCTGAAACGGTAGATTTGCCTTTACCAGCAGCAGTTCCTAAGAAAACATTATGCTGTCCATCAGAACATTTACCTGCTTGATACCCTCCAAAGAAATTACATCCACAATTTGTTGTATGTTGTCCGGCATATCTTCCTAAGAAAACATTGTCAGGACCAGTGGTGTTACATTTTCCTGCATTTTTTCCAAAGAAGATGTTATAAGCACCAGATGTAAGACTGAATCCGGAATTCTGTCCCATTGCGATGTTATAAGCACCAGTATTATCAGCAACTGTAGAACTACCTTTACCGGCACAAGCACCCATGAAAATATTATATGAACCATCAGAGCATCGACCTGCCTGATTACCCATGAAAACGTTGGATGAACAATTGGTTGCATTCTGTCCAGAGTAATTTCCTATGAATACATTGTAATTACCACTTGTAATTGATTTACCAGCAGAAGCTCCCAGAGCAATATTACAACTACCAGATACAGTGCCAGTTCTCATTGCATGACAACCTATCGCAATATTATCAGAACCAGTTATTTCTCCTTTACCAGATTCTAAACCAAGTAAAATATTTTGCGATCCCGAACTCAATTGCCAACCTGCCTCCCGACCCATTGCAATATTATTAAAACCAGTTAATGCAGCATTAGCACCAGCAGAAGTACCGAAGAGAATATTATAACATCCAGAAGTAAGACCACATCCTGCATAATTTCCAAGGGCAATATTATTATCACCAGAATTTGTGTTACGAAGAGCATAGCAACCAAGACCAATATTGAAACAAGTATCACCATCAGATGCATTACCAGCACCAGTACCGGCATATAAGTTCTCTTGTGCATCTGGATCAAATCCAGCATCAATTCCAGTTAAACCTGCACCACATCCAATAAAGCAAGTAGCACACATTTTACCGTCTGCCATTGCCTTAATTGCCGTTCCATTACCCAGACATAGGTTAAAGGAACTATCACCTCGTAACCAACGACAAGATGCTTGACCAACTGCAAATTGACAATTATTGGTACCGGATGGAAGACATACATTCAAACCAATTGCAATATTACAACAACCACTGGTATTTGACTGTCCAGAGCTTCTTCCCAGGAAAATATTACAACATCCCGATGAAATACAGCACCCAGAATTGTATCCCATCAAAACATTGTGCATACCACATGTAATCTTGGTACCCGCCCACTGACCAAAAGCAATGTTATAACAACCGTTATTATTTGAAACAGTGCTACTACCTCCAAGACCAGCTTCATGGCCAATGTAGACATTATATCCACCAGTAGAACATTTACCAGATTTTGCTCCTATAAAAACATTAGAAGCAGAATTATAATTACTACAACCTGCTTGATAACCCATGAAGACATTTTGATATCCAGATGTGATACATTTTCCTGCTAGATTACCAATTGCTAAATTCTGATCACCAGTCATATCAGTACTGTTATGTCCACCACCAGCATCTGCACCTATAAAGACGCTTGAATTTGTAGACTTTCCCCTACGACCTGCGTTTTTTCCTATAAAAACAGAACAGTCTCCAGAGCAATTACAACATCCTGCATCACGACCAATGAAGACATTGTAGTCTGCATCCAAAGTTTCATACCCAGCATTTGTTCCAACAAATATATTATCATCTCCGTTACATACCTTTAATCCGGCACAATCACCAATAATAGTATTTCTGGCAGCATTACCCTGCATACACCTACCAGCGTGAGCTCCCAATAGAACATTACATATCCCGTCATTAGTCACCGTTGAGTATTGACCGGCCCTATAACCAATAAAAACGTTATAACATGCTTCTGTAATAGAAGATCCAACACTACAACCTAAGAATATATTATGATCACCAGAATTTAATGCATTACCAGCATTGCAACCTAGAGCAATGTTGAAGCAAGTATCAGAATCGGAACTTGCACCGGCACCTGTTCCTGCGTATAAGTTCTGTTGTGAGTCTGGGGAGAATCCAGCTTCAATACCAGTTAAACCAGCACCACATCCAACAAAGCAAGTAGCGCACATTGTGCCAGATGCCATTGCTTTAATATTTCCACTGTTGCCTAAACAGGTATTAAAAGAATCGTCACCTACTACCCAACGACAAGATGCCTCACCGATTGCTAGTTGTCGATCACCCGTGGCACTTGGCAGATCTATTTGACATCCAATAGAAATATTTTTAGATCCGGTCGTAACATTATCACCAGAAGTTCTTCCCAAGAAAATATTATGTCCACCCTCTGTAACAGCTTTACCACTATGACATCCAATAGAAATATTATTACCACCACTGGTCAGTGGATTTAGTGCACATTGTCCAAAAGCAATATTGTAAGCTCCAGTATTATTAGAAACAGTACTACTACCCTTAGCAGCATTTGAACCGATTACAATATTACTACTACCATCATTACACGTACCAGCATAGCATCCGGCAAAGAAATTCTTTGATTGATCAGTAGTTCTTCTACCTGCGCTTCTTCCAAGGAAAATATTCTCATTTCCACTTGTTGCATCTCCCCCTGCATAAGGTCCAATGAAGACGTTATAATTACCAGTTACTGTTCCAGCAGAAGCAGTGCCTTGTCCTAAGAAAATATTATCACTACCGGTGGTAATACATGCTGCCGAAAAATAACCCATAGTAATATTATGAGTATTACATGCGGTACATTTACCTGCGGCACACATTCCCATAGCAATGTTATGGTTACCACATTTTTCCCTTCTTGCATATTTTCCAAAGGCAACATTATAAGATCCTTTTAATCCTCCAGCAGCATATCCACCATAGAAATTATAATTTCCCACACTGTGACTACTTCCAGCAAGTCCACCAAAGAAAGAGTTATAGCATGTTGCTGCACTAGCTTTTCCTGCGTATGTACCGACATAAACATTATGTTTTGCTGTCGTTGCGTCTTGCCCTGCCTTACATCCAATAAAAATATTTCTACATGCGGTGGTAAGAGAATCTCCGGCACTCCTACCCATAACTATGTTATCTTCACCGGCAGATAAATTCCTTACATTATATGTACCAAGGAATATACCATGAGTACCTCCCGTCGCAAGACTTGCTGCTTTACCTCCAATCGCAATATTACTAGAACCACTTGTAAATGATTTTCCTGCATCTTCACCAAAGAACAAATTATAACTTCCAGTATTAATCGAATTACCGGCACATTTTCCTAGGAATATATTATCATTACCACTAGTTAGTTTCTCAGCAGCCCTACAACCGATGGCAATATTATCATTACCAGTATTATTTGAAGGAGAAGTACTACCTTTTCCTGCTTGATGTCCAAGAAAAACACTATTAGATCCATTAAAATATCTACCAGCTTGCGAACCTACGAAAACATTACATCCACCACCGGTAGTCGAATTACCGGCACGACATCCCATGAAAATATTTTTTTCACCACTTGTATTGTCTTTACCAGCACAAGCACCTAAGAAAACATTGAAACAACCAGAAGAACCATCAAGGTTACATCCAGAACAGGTGTTTGCCGGGAATATGTTTAGGTCAGCATCAGCTTCAAATGCCGCACCACCAGTGATTAAGACTGTAGCAATACCAGCCGATCCAGTGCTTGCCGTAACAGTAACACCACTAGATCCATTAAAGTCAATAGTAGATACACTACCCGCGGTTCCTACAACAGCTCCACTCTGATTCTTAATTGTAAGACCACCAATAGCACCAGTTCCTTCTGCGGTAATACCAGTTAAGTTTGATCCATCACCAAAATAAACTGCTGGTGTGCCATTATTATTTGGTCCTTTAAAGGTGCTTGCAGTTACAATACCTGCACTAACAATATTTCTACTATCATCAATAATAGTAGAACCTGATATCTTGATTGCCATCTACCGTCCTCGTATAAACTGGGTAGTTTTAGTATAGGTATTTAGACAATCATTCTAGTTGAGATAATCTGTCGTTCAGAGAATTGATTTGTGTCTGCTGTTCCTTCACAACTTCAATCAAAAGACCAATAAGTCCGTTATAATTAACAGATTTCTTTTCTCTTGAGGTAACAAGTTCTGGGAAGACTTTTTCAACTTCTTGTGCAATGACACCCACTGATGGTTTTTTATTTTCTTTCCAATCAAAATTAACACCACGAATCTGAGCAATTTTTGCAAGTGGGTCTTCAATAGTACGAATATTTTCCTTTAAATTTTCGTCAGATGCAGAGTTGAAGTCTGTTGCAGTAAAAGTTCCAGTAGAAGCATTATATGTTAATGCACTTTCATCAGTCCTAGGTCCCTGACTTGTTCCTACAGCATTTACAAATACTGGAAAACAAGTAGTATCAGAAGATTCATCAGTTGTTATAATATTTGGAGCAGAAACACCAGTTATGTTTGAACCGTTACCATGGAATTGTGTTGCGGTTACATTACCAGAGACATCCAGTGCGCCGGTGACAGTAGCACCAGTTCCAGTAGTGGCAAATTTCTCATTACCGCTGAAGAATAAAGAAACACCATCATTGGACGCACCATATCCACCCCCATCACCAAATCTGGCTTGATAGTTATTATTAGCTGTTACATCAATATTATTATTAGCTTTAATTATTAAGGAACCACTACCACTCTTTTCTATAGTAGGATCATTTGAGTTTTCATAAATTTTAATTTCACCATTTCCACCACCCTGAGCAAATGTTGCAATACCAGAGACGTTTAAATTAGTAAAAGAGGAAATTCCAGTGGTACTAATACCAGGAATACCAGTTTGAATTCCAGTTAAGTTGGCACCATTACCAAAAAATGTTGTGGCAGTTACAGTACCAGTAACTTGTATTCCACCAGACTTGGTAGCAAGTTTTTTAGCACCGTAGTAATGAAGTGAAGCTTCACCACTAGCACCTTCAGCTTGGAAGTAAGTGGCGAGATTACCAGAACCGTCATCAGTCTGAATAGTTATATCTTGGTCATTAGTTGTGTTTCTAATATGAAGGTTATTTGTACCTGAATGGTCTATGTAACTATGACTATTATGATAAATCTGTAAATCATCACCAGTACCAAAGATTGCCTTTGCAGTATCCTTAAACTCAAGTGCATCAGCAGACTTGTCAAATACAATGTTTGCACTATTACCAATGAAGTTTACATCATTACTGAATGTAGCAATTCCAGTTACTGTTAACTCATTAAAAGTGGAATTTCCAATGGTACTGATACCAGGAATATTTAAGCCTGATCCATCACCAACAAATGATGTGGCAGTAACAATTCCAGTAATGTTGACTCCACCAGTTCCATTAATTAACTTACCATTGAGATCTAAATTGCCACCAAGTTGTGGTGTTGTATCCTCAACAATATTAGCAAGAGCACCTATTTGACCTGGAGTGATACCAGTTAATCCAATACCACTACCATGAAATGATCCCGCAGTTACTGAATTGATACCAGAGATATTTGTCGCACTATCTCCAACAATATTTCCATTTGCATTTATATTACCAGAAACCGTGGTAATACCAACAACATTTAATCCTGTTAATGATCCTAATGAAGTAATATTTGTTTGAGCAGCAGTCTGAAGAGTTCCAAAAAGGTTAGTAGCAGTTACTGAATTGATACCAGAAATATTTGTTGCATTATCACCTACAATATTTCCATTTGCATTTATATTACCAGAAACCGTAAGTGTTGTAAGAGTTCCTACATTTGTCAGTGAAGAATTAACGACACCACTTCCTAATGTAGTTGATGTTAGAACATCAGTTCCGCCAATTTCATAATGCTTTCCAGATGCAAGATTCCAATTCTCACTGGACATGAGTGCAGAAGTTGCATTATTCCAAGTTATTGTTTTCTCAATTGATTCAGAACCAATACCAAGACCTGCTCCATCCAGGAGAAGATTTGTTCCTGCGGTAGTCGCAATACCAATTCTAAAATCTCCAAGTTGAACTTTATCTACATCTACAATAAATTCTGTTCCATCAACATATAAGTCTCCTCTAATTCTAACGAGACCAGGATTTGTACCCACTCCTGCTGGTGCCGGATCAATCCAAATTTCTGATGGACCTGAAATATATGCCGTATTACCAGAACCAGAGTTAACAGTTAATGTAGTGGTAGTAATGACACCTGATACATTTACATTATCAAGTTCACTATGACCAGTTACATCCAATCCACCATTAGCATCAATAAGTCCTGTGAAAGTTGATAAACCAGAAACATTTACGTCGTCAAGTTCGGTATGTCCATCTATATCAACATCATTCGAAATATCTAAGTTGACAACATTTAAAGTGCTACTTGCACTCGTATATGATAAATTTCCATGATCATCTAATTTCCCACTTCCAGTGCTGAATACGATTGCTCCCGCACCAATTAAATCCTCAAAGGTTCCAGTTGTTGCTGTAATACCACCATTAGCATCAATAAGTCCTGTGAAAGTTGATGAACCAGATACGTTTAATCCACCACGAAGAACTGCATCATAATTTGTATTAACAACATTCGAGTTTGTTTGAATAGCATTACCCATGTATCCATGAGCAGTGCATTGATAATGAAGAACTACTGGGGTCTCATCACCTATCGTTATTTCAGTATAAGTATTCTGGAAATTTACACCCGATGTATATTCTGTGGTCTTATCTGCTTCAAGATAGAACTTAAGAGGATGACTTCCCGTATTATCATTCGTAAATCTATAAGTTCTTCCAGGTGTTAATGTTAGGAATGGTGCCTGAACTCCATTGATGAGATATGCATTACCACTTCCAGTTCCATTATATCTGTGAGAAGAATCCTTACTTGCAACAGTAACAGTAAATGTAACTGTACTACCAAATGGTGCCTGCAGATAATCAAAGTTAGCAAATGCCGTGGCACTGGATATACCTGATGCGTTTACATTGTCAAGTTCCGTATGACCAGTTACATCTAAACCACCATTTGCATCAATAAGACCAGTAAAAGTTGATATTCCACCAACTTGAAGGTCGGGAAAAGTGCTTCCAGTTCCAGTTGTAACTATCGTAGTGGCACTGATAGTAGATGCTGTTATCGTATCTGCAATACTTACAGATCCTCGAACATCTAATTCAATAGATGGTTCAAAAACTGTGGTTCCTATACCTACACGACCAATAACCTCCAATACCTTTTCACTCTCGGTACTGCCTTGTATACCAATTTTTTGCTGCTGTTGTCTGCCGCTAAGAAAACGTATTGGTGCTGCCATTTTTCTACTTTAAAATATTAGAGATTAGATGTTTCCAGGATGCTTGAGATATATTTCAAGTCAGTAGCAGTGCTGCCAACAATTGTTAAGATATCTCCAGAGTTTACTACCAGTTTTCCTGCTAGTAAATTTGCTGTATCATTTGCCGGGATTGCTAGATCTTTAACAATCTCAGTATCAGTTCCACTCCTACGATGACCAAAAGATAATGTTTGAGTAGATGACCCAACATTAGTTACTTGTGCCAAAAGAACAACACCATCATAACCAGTTGGTGCTGTATAAATTCCTACTGTGCTTGTTCCGACTACGTTTGTAATAGTCTTGAATACATTTACTTGTGCCGCTGCGACTGCCATTTGATTAATCTCCTCCTAAGGCAAGAATGAATGGTGTTACTTGTGTAAATAAACTTCTAATGTAAACATTTCCGGATACAGTTCCGGTTGCTTGATCTATCACAACACCATCACCAATTCTAAAGTTTCCTCTTTGATCTGTACTGGTGTAATTAACTCTTGCACCGTCAGTAGTGATAACTTCATTTTCTTGAATAACAATTCCACCTTTAGATGGATAAGCAGTTTCAATTGTATTTCCTGCTCCAATATATTGGAAAGAATGAGAACTTACTATTTGTAAACTCTGTCTTGAGAAAAAGGCAGTGCTGCCAACTCCAACCTCATTATTTAGATTTTGTATCAAACTGATGGTTGTAATTCCAGAAACTGGTTGAGTAGATTCTAGAACTTCATAATAAATTGCCTCAGTTTCAGCAGTGGCAGCAGCATTAGATCCACCACCACCATCAAAAGAAACATTAGGAACACTTTCATACTGAGATCCTGCACTCCTTACGGTCACGACAGTAACAGCACCATTTTCTACAGTCGCTGTTGCCGTTGCTGGAATAGCAATACCAGGACCAGTTGGATCATCAATTATTACATTCGGTTCTGAAGTATATCCAGAACCACCGTTTGTTACTATGATATCCTTGACAACAAAATACTTACGATCAAAATAAATTGACTGTCCGTCATAGGGACGATTATTTCCCACTCCAGAAACAGTAATAATATTTTGACCTTGTGTTGCCGTAGAGTTTACAGATCCTGTATAACGATCTATGCACTTGGATGTTTGATCACCAATACCTTCGGCAATCAATCCCTTAGTTCCAAATGAAGAATTAGAGTTTGTTAGATCACACTGTCCACCGTTTGCAGTATAAACAGCAATATCATCACAAATAGTGAAGATAGAAACTAACTGAGCGTAGGCACCATTGGTTACCGAAACTCCAATACCACCCTGATTGAATTGAGTATAAGAATCAACGTTGAATGAACCCTGAACACCAATATTGTTTACTTGATCTCCCTCATCAGCATTGAATCCATCTACCCTGGCACCAATACTATCTTTGATAAAGTTTGTACAATTTCTAATATAAGGTCCTTTTGTAATAACACCAGTTCCCTGTAATGGACTTGATGATGCAGTAAGGATACCAGAGTTAATTGTTCCGTTATTACCAGGGAAGTTTGTAGTAAATCCTGTTGCTGAAGGATTTCCGTCAACACCGTTTTTAATTACTCCGGTTACAATACCAACACAGGTTGTAACTGCCGAGAGAACATTGGAACAATTTCCTATATCAAATGATCCTCCATCTGCCTGAATACTCAAATCTCTGACCTGAGTTTCTGTAGATTGATATCCACCGGTCCAAGTAATATTGTTTATACAAGATCTAGCAATACCAGCAGAATATGAAAGTGCATCCATATTGGTGACACCAATACCCGCCTTCAGTGATCCACCTGTAAAGTATTCTTGCCCTGCTCCAATACTCTTAGAGTTCCCACCTCTAGTAATATCATGACAGACCGCACGTAATGCTTTTCTGATATTCTCTTTATATTCTGAGGCATTAATGGTGACTGTAGGATTTTGATAATCCGTGCTTTGAATATATGCTGTACTTTCTGCCGCAATAAAATCAAGATTCTGACGAATCAATCTAGCACCATCAAAAAATCTATCCGTAGATACACCGAGGAGTGGTCTATATGCAATAACGGCAGAACCTCCTGTCATTGGACCACCAACAAAACTTAAGTCAGTTACGTGAGATCCTTGTCCAACATAAAATAGATCACTACCAGCATTCTGAGGTGCGACCAGACAACGACGAAGTTCTGTTCCTTCTACTGAAACGTTATCTGGGAGATTGATTGGATTATCTTCAGTATAAGTTCCTGGAAATACTTTTATAGTATCACCCGGTGATGACAATGCAACAGCAGATTTAATTGTTGCCTTTGCATTATTTTCATCCAATCCGTTATTATCATCATTACCGTTTTCGGTAACGAATAAAGTTTTACCTACAAAAGTTGTTGTTCCTGCACCAACTTCTACAATTCTTGTGCTAACACCAACACCACCAGTATCCTGCTTCAGGAAAATCTTACCATCATAAAAGTTTACAGCTAATTCACCTAACTGTAACTGTCCATCTGTTGGTTTCTTGCCAGCTACCGCTGACCTCTTAATCCTAATCGGAGTGGCCATTTATTCTTCTATCGGTATTTACCGGTTCAGAACAGTATATACTGTCCCATTTCATTTATTTATAAAAAAATTAAGATACTTTGTTACGTCTTGTTCCGTAACGATAAAGATTTACCGCAGGTTCTGGTTGCATCCAGTTCTTAATCTTTTCATATCTATCAGCATTAAAAAACTCCTGAGAAAGATACCAGTCTTCCACAGGAGAATATGCTTTATCTTGATTACATTTGTGGCAGGCACACAGACAATTCTTGGTAAAGTCCGTTCCACCATGTGCCTTAGGAACAATGTGGTCTATTGTGAGTTTATGGGTAGAACCACAATAGGCACACTCCCAACCCCATTCTTCCTTTATCTTTTGCCTCCATAACCTTTTTGCTTCTGATGAATTTGCGGTGTGGAGATTAAAGACATAGGCTTGAAAGGTATTGTAGAGAGGCATAAAAGATTGCGTCTTACTTTTATTTAGATAAACCCACCTACATCATAGATATACATTCTACCCATCATAATCCAGTATGATGTAAATAAATCCTCAAAGTGGTCAATCACAAAGTTAAACTTCTCATCAATAATCTCTCTACCAATCACCTCAAAGTGTGCCTTGGAAAGGGCAAAGAATTCTTCTAGTGCCTCCTCATCTCCTTTCTTGAATCCATTGATATACAACTCCCTTGCAGTATTCATAATCTCATGACACTCTTTTGGTAATGGAATTTCTGTTCCATCCGGTAAAGGTAATACCTTATTCTTTATAGTACCCATAGAGAGTTTCATACACTCTCTACTTTGCTCAACGGATAATGCACGTTCGTCCTTATCTCTGAAAGCATGTTGAACGCACCCATTCGTACATTCAATCACACGAATGAGTGCAGTGGCATCAATTACCTCTTCGGTCTGCATACTCCAGAGATTCTTCCAATACTTATAATACTGCTGATTAACTTCCATTATGCTTTAACTTCCTGCTCATCTTTTACTTTTTGCTTTTCAGTTTTAACTTCAGTAGGAAGTTCGGGAACAGGTTTGTACTTACGATACCTTACAGTCTCATATGTTTCAAATACTTCCTCAGGATTACCATAACAGGTTTTCTTTCTCTGCTCTACGATCTCATCATAGGGATCTGATTTAACATCAGGCCATTGATTATGTGCATTCTCAGTTACCTTGCGACTGATTACTTCATAATCAATACCATCACCAGAGACGGGTAGGACAACATCGACATACTCTTTTTTCTTAGCAGCCATGAGAAAGGGGGTTCAACACCCCCATATTATAGCATGTTGTTGATAACCATAGGTAGCAATCTATACTCTGCCTTTTGAACTCTTTGGGTAAGAGTTTCTATAGTATCACCGGGACAGATGTTTACGATAGACTGTTCTATGATTTCTCCAGAGTCTAGTTCTTCTGTCACATAATGAACCGTGCATCCGGTAAGTTTATCTCCACTCTCAAATGCCTGTTCAACAGCATTCAATCCTTTATATTTTGGTAATAGTGATGGATGAACATTGATGATTTTATCAAAAGCAGATATGAATTTAGGAGACACAATCCTCATCCAACCGGCAAGGACAACTAAATCAACTTTATATGATTTAAGTGTAGAAATTAATTTATCATCATCCTTTGATTTGCAATGACGATAAGGTATATCTAATCTTTGTGCTCGTTCTACTGCTCCACAATCCTTTATATTGTGAATCATAACCACAACTTCATGGTTATAGCATTTGGTTACAATGTTCTCAAAGTTGGTTCCGTTACCAGAGCACATGATACCTATTCTCATTTGTTAGGTCTTCCTCCGATGGCATCCCACATATCCTGAACCATATCTCGTGGTTTTATAGTTCTTTTATGCATATCAGGATCTACCCATTTCTTCCATTTATCAATCTGTTCTTGTGTAGGAACTTCAATCCTAACCATAGTTCCTTCTTCGACAAACTCTTCGTTCATCTTTTCATAAATCTCAGGTGTAATCTTATCAAACTCGGTCATCCTTTAATCTCTCCTGCTCTAATTTTTTGTAGTCGGTCAAGTTTCCATACAATATATTCAATGCTTGGAATGCATTGAGGATTCCAACCAACGAACCCGTATGTCTCACCGGAGTCCATAACCCAGCAGGGAGCATCATCATTCTCAAGGTCTAATGATGCTCTATATGCTTCTTCACCCATCAGTATAACTGCTCTCTCAGATTCAGTCAATACACTGAAACAGGTGAAAGCATATTTTCTAATTTCATCTGGGAGATAATCTTTCATTGAATTGCCAGTGGTTGTAGTCTATCTAAAATCTGACGATAGGCAGGAACAATATCACCCTCATCTTTCCTGAATAAGTCCTTATCAAATCTTTCTTCACCACCAATCTTCCACAACCTCATACTATCAGGACTGATTTCATCCGCAAGTAGCAATTCACCATGAGCGGTATAACCATACTCTACTTTAAAATCAATCAGTTCAATTCCCAGAATATAAAACATCTGACGGAGATAATCATTAATCCGCAAAGTCATTTCAATAAAAGGTTCTGGATCATATCCCATCAGACGCACACGGTCTGGTGTAAGTAGAGGATCGTGTTTAGTATCATCCTTCAAAAAGAATTCAACAATAGGTTGCGGTAATGGTGCTCCTTCATGAAGAGTTGTCTCACGGACAATAGATCCGGCGGCACGATTACGGCAGATAACTTCTAATGGGACGATTTCTACTTTCTTACAAATCATTTTATTAGATCCAACCATATTAATATAATGAGTTGGAATAAGTTCTTTGGCAAGTCTTTCAAAGATAAGAGAAGAAATACTGCAACAAAGAGATCCTTTTCCTAAAGGATAATCTTCTTTCTCTCCATTACCTGCAGTTACCTTATCATGATATTCGATAATAACTTGCTCTGCATCATCACCTTGATAGACAGTTTTCACTTTGCCTTCAATGATCACTTCCATGTTTTTAC
>Ga0208157_1000677_pt1 | contig 17534 bp, 13 predicted proteins | sample 5_EtaG_FD_184077 | JGI IMG/M metagenome (GOLD analysis project Ga0208157, IMG submission 184077) | Marine viral communities from the Subarctic Pacific Ocean - 5_ETSP_OMZ_AT15132 metaG (SPAdes) (version 2) | ecosystem: Environmental > Aquatic > Marine > Oceanic | place: Pacific Ocean | collected...
AAGCACAACTCCAAGAACATACAACCCAACAACAGGAGCTGTTACTGGAGCAGATACAAACGTAAGTGTTAAAGGAGTAATTACACAGATTAATTCAAGTGAAGATGATGGGTTGTATCAGACAACTGACTTAAAGATTGTTATTGGAGCGAATGAATTAGGAGATTATTATCCAACCGAAGCAGATCGTGTTCAATATCCACAAGCAGGAGTTACTAGAGAAGGGAAGATTATTAATATTCAAACAGCGAGAGGAGATAAACCTATATTTCATACATTGATAGTGAGGCCACAGTAATGGCAAGAAATGTAAAATTACTAACCAATGACATAAAGCAAGCAGTTTCTTTAGGAGGACAGATTGCTTCAGTTAATATTATGAACTCTTTGTCTAAGAAAGGACCATCATGGACGGGAAAATTCTCATCTGCTTGGTCTGCTGTTTCAGGAAGAAAGAAAACGGGTGAAAAAGCTAGAGGACAAGGTAATCGTTTTGTGTACTCTTTAAATGATGTAAAAAGAGCTGTTATTCCTAAGAAAATCAAAGGCAACTATTCCGTTTATACAATCTTAAATTCAAGTTCTTACGCTGATCAAGCACTGGATATACATCCTTTTGTACCAACAAAAAATATACCACCAGAACCTAAAGGAGTTAGAAGAGGAAAGAGAGAAAAATATAGAGGTTTAGTTAGTGAAGGTGAAGGTGGAAATAGAAGTACAGCACCCTTAGATTGGTATCCTACTTACCTTTCCTCAGCTAAGTACATAAATGACTTTAAAACTGGAATGAGAGAAGGTTTTAAACAATCTAATAGTAAACCAGGTACTTAAATGAACTATCAAAAAGTCAGAGCAGCAGTAGAAAACCCTTTACTCACTGCCTTCGGAGCTTTATCACCAGCAGTACCAGTATTTTTTGACAACATTACGGCTGCTCCTACAAATTCAACTACAGAGTATGTTCGAGTAAATGTAACTTTTGGATCTACAAATGAACCAACATTAAGTTCTAGTGTAGATAATGCTCAAGGAGCAATAGTTATTAGGATTTTTACTGAAAAAGGTAAAGGGCCAGCTAGAAATCAAACGTTAGTTACAAGTGCTGTAGGTGTTTTAGAGACATTAAACAGTACAGCTAAAACAAATTCAGGAGTATTTTTTAGATTAGGCGTTATTGAAGGACCAACTTTTTCTTCTAACGATAATCCTCCATTATTTGCAAGTACCATAAATACTTCTTACTTTGCCACGGTTTTGAGCTAATCTATATGTAAATTTCAAGAACGCCTCATGGCCGCTACCTGTCTATCTGGCACATCAGGTGCTCTCTACTACAAACCCGCAGGAACAACAGGAACCTTTGGTACTGCTAATGTAACCATTGGTACTGAGACAATAGTTGTTGAAACTTACTTAAATCTTAAAGTTGGAGATCCAGTTAAGTTTAGTGTTATTAATTCTTCTACAGGTGAAGCAGGAACAGGAACTTTACCTGCTGGATTAGCTGCTGGAACAACTTACTTTGTTAAAACCTATACAGCAGCTTCAGGAGCTTTAACAGTTTCTGCTAGTAATGGTGGTTCTGCTGTAGACCTAACTGACGTTGGAACAGCAGCAGCTCCTAACGAATTCCAAGTTGCTTATGCTGCTTTTGAATCAGTTAGTCAAGTAAGGGAGTGGTCTTTTGAAATTGAAAGGGCTGAAATTGATGTAACTACTATTGGTGGAACTCCAGGTCAAAACGTTCCATTTAGACAATACATTGCTGGATTTGGTGATGGCACTGGCTCTGCTTCTGCCTATATGACTAACGAAGATACTGCAATGGTTAACAGAATGATTCAAGATGTATTCCAACGTCAACAAGTAGGAGCCTCATTCAAGTTATACATTGATCAAATATTCTCTGGTGGAACGTTAAATGACACATTAAGTCGTTCTATTGAATTTCCAGCAACTCTTACTTCTGCATCAATGAACGTAAACCCAGATGATGCACAGGAAGTGACTGTTAACTTTAGACCAGCAGGAGATGTTAACTTTGACTTTAATCAGACATAAATAGCCGCTATATTAAAGTCGTGATAGAGTAGTAGTGTATAAATTATTAGTATGTCATCTAACGTAAAAACGATTCGTGCCATAGATCGTTTAAAGAAAGCTGCAAACCTAGAACCTACTAAAAAAGAAGTAGAACTTTCTGATGGTTCTATTTTTGAAATGTGGATAAAGCCGTTAACAATGGCAGAAAGAGAAAGAGCACAAAAAGCCACAAAGACTGATGATGCTAATGAGTTTGCACTGCGTCTTCTTTTACTAAAAGCAGAAGATAAAAACGGTGAACGATTATTTTCTGCTGGTGAGGTAGATATTTTAAAGAACGAAGTTAAAGATTCTGACTTACAAAAAATTATGTTGGCTGTAGTTGAAGAAGATGAGGAACCTATTGACCCAAAAGACTAAGTATAGAACTGAGAAAAGATAATTTATTAATGCTTCAGTTTGGTATAGCAAAAGAGATAGGAACGCCCTTGTCAGAGGTTAGAAAGATGACATTAGAAGAGATTTTAGGTTGGTCTGCTTACTTTCAAATCTTAAATGAGGACCAAGAGAAGCAACTTAAAAAGGCTAAAAGAGGCGTTTAGGTTTAAAATAAAATATCGTTAGGCAAAAACAAGTGGCTCAGTACGATGCGTTTATAAATTTACAGATAAGTAAAAAAGGTCAAACTGCACTAGATAAGCTAGAAGGCCAAATTAATAGAATTACAGGTAGGAATCAAACAGGTGCTGGTAGAACAAGAGGAGCTGGAGGAAGTAGAGGCAGTACTACAGCAGAAGTAAAACTAGAAGCTAATAGAAAGAGACAAGCTGATAGAACTATTGCAACAAAAAAGGTAACTAGAAGATTAGGAGATCAAATTCAAAGACTAAATGAGGCTGGTTTTAAAACGGATAAACTTAGGGCTAGATTAAGGGAGGCTGGTCGTAATGCTGATAAAGGAAAGATAGAAGCTGCAAGAGCAGATAATAAAATTTTAAAAGATGATATAACTCTTTTACAGAAGAAGTTAAAGGCAGAAAAAGCAATAGTAAAACAAAGGCAATTAGCTAACCCTTTAAATCTGAAAAATAGACAACAAGGTATTAGAGCAGGTTTTCAAAGCAGAATTGATTTACTAGAAGCAAAAGGAGGAAATGTAGGCCCATTAAGAAAGCAAATGGGACAAATTACTGACGCAGCTAATCGTCCTGCTTTTAGAAACCCATTCTCAGGAGATGTAATTAAAGGTGCAGTACAACCAGGCACTTTACAAAGAGAAAACGATTTAATGGATCGTCTGATAAAGAAAGAAGAATTTAAACTAAAGATAGATAGAGAACAGGCAAAACAAACCGAAAGAGAATTAAAAGCATTAAGTAAGATAGAGCAAAAATTTTCTACAGGATTTAAAGCTTCTCAATACGGTCCACAACAATTTAAACCTGCTTACGAAACTGTACCTACAGCAGGGTACAGCGACATAGCAAGTAGACGTTCTTTTGACAAGCAAGGAGATAGGACATTTCTAAATAACCCTCTTTCTCAGTTTATGGGGAAAAAGTTCGGAGCTAAGAAAGGCTTCGATGTTCAAAGTGCAATGATTAGTGGTGCTTTTCCTCTGCTATTTGGGCAAGGTCCAGTTACTGCTGCTGCTGGTGCATTAGGCGGTGGTATTGGCGGAATGTTTGGGCAAATGGGAGGATTTGCTGGAGGTCTTGCTGCGACTGCTGCTGTTTCAGCAATACAACAAGCGATTGCAGGAATAGGAAAACTAGGTCAAGCTTTAAATCCTTTTACTGCGGATATAGGCCAACTAACTAAGTCTTTAGGTTTAGCTGGAACGGCTGAAGGACAAAGAATAAAATTAATAGAAACACTTTCTGGCAAACAAGCAGCGTTAGCAGAAGCTACAAGAGTATTAAGTAGTCAAGTAGGAGAGGCAGGAGCAAAAAGTATCAAAGCTCTTGGTGAAAAATTTCAATCTATCGGTAATTCTGTTAGTAAAATATTTACAAAACTAGGAAGTATTTTTGCAAGATTATTAAATCCTATTGTAGGAGTTGTTGATTCTTTACTTCAATTAACTGACACAGTTTTGGGAAGAATTACGAGGTTCTTTAATAATATATTTAATAAAGGAAAAGATGCTGACATAACAATCCCAGTATCACCAACAAATAGTCAACAAATAGATGCTTTATTTACAGGACAATTTAAAAGTGCATCTGAAGAAGTAGATTTTTTAAAAGATTCAATTAGGTTAGGAAGTGAGCAAGCAGAAATTAAGAAAAAAGTTTTTGAATTTAGTGAAAAGATAAAAGAGGTGACAAAAGATATGAATACTGACGAAAAATTAGCTTTATTTGATAATGAGCAGAAACTTACAAAACAGTTAGAAGAAATTAATTTGCTAAAAAGACAAGCAGAATTATATGAAAATATTAGATCTACAATTGCAGATGGAATGGTTAATGCAATTGAAGCACTTATAGATAGAACAAAATCCTTAAATGAAGTGTTAGCAAGTGTTTTAAAACAAATATCAAGAGCATTTTTAAACTCTGCTATAAATTCACTTGTAGGAAATATAAGTTTTGGTGCTAACAACATCCAACCTGGTCCTAAACTAAATAGAGTTACAGGAAATCCAGGGCCCAGAAAACCTCCTATTATGCCTAGAGCAACAGGGGGTTATGTCACAAAACCTGAAGTTAGCCTTATAGGAGAAGCTGGAGAAAATGAATATGTAATTCCTGCATCAAAGATGGCTTCAAGTATGCAACGCTACTCAGCAGGTGCTAGAGGCGATTCTGTAGTTGCTGGAGGTGGCTCGTCTTATGCAGGTGGAGGCGGTGGAAGTTCTACAACAGTTTCTTACTCTGGGCCTATTCTTAACTTCAACTCTGAAGAATTTGTTCCTAAGTCTGCTGTAAATGACATTATTGGCACAGCAACAAGACAAGGTGCTTTACAAGGATCTTCTCAAACTTTTGCTAGTTTAAGAAATAGTCGTAGTGCTAGAAGCCGCATTGGATTATGACCTTAGTTTCTTTAGCTGCTTTTATTGAAGTTACAAAACCTTTAGGCGGTCAACCAAATATCACTAACAAACAAGAACAGACTGTCTTTACTACAAACAAATTTCAAAACGGTAAATACAACGAGATTGTAGATGGTCATACTTATCTGTCTTTTTTATATTCAGGAGCAGCGTTAACAACTTCTGGTGATAATTTAGAAGCTTCAATTATTCTTGCTAGTAATCCTGTAAGCATGGGTTATGTAAAAGAAATGGTAGAAAATAAATATCAAGTAAAAGTAGAAACTTTCTTAATGACGGAATCATTTGCAAAGAAAAAAATATTAGCTGCTGAAACATGGTTAGCAACTTTATTTAATTACGATCCAGTACAAATTGAACTTGTTCTTTCTAGTGCGATTGATGCGGTAGGAGCTAATGCACCAACTAAAACATTAACTTCAAAAGATGTTGGACATATACCAGTAACAGGAAATATCCAAGCTAGATGAAACCATACGAATTAATTGGACTGCCTTATCGTCTAGGGGCAGATCCTAAAAAACATGGTGCTGCTGACTGCTTATCTTTATGTCGTTCTTGCCTTGGATCGTATGGAATAAAAGTTCCTAGAGGAGAAAGAAGTTGGTATAGAAGATTGAAAAATAGAGATTATGATGTCTTTTTTGAAGAATTAAATAGGTGGGGAGTTGAATCACCCCCTAAACTAGGAACAATTGGTCTTTGCAAATCAGAGAATGGTTTGGGAATGGCTGCGTTTTATGAGGAAGGATGGCTGAGTTTCCAAGAAAGATTCAACGAATCAACGGTAGTGTGGACACCGTTAAACAGCCTTACGGTGATCGAGTCCTATTACCCACGGAGTTAGAACTATGTAATCTTTTAAATTTAAGTAAGAAAGAATATTTTTATTTTGTAGATCAAACTTTTTTATATGACGGTAAACAAAAGAAAGGTTATGAATTAATTCCTGATATACAAGCTGGACAAGTAGCTGTCTATTTTGGAACAGAAGCAGGAAAGCAGGTTTTAGTGCAAATAGGGTTAGCAATTGCTTCTGCTACGGTTGCTTATTTATTAACACCTAAGCCAAAACAATTAGACAGCAAAGCAGCTATAAACACAGCAGATGTTATTGGTGCAAAGCGTTTTGCTCCTCAATTTGCTTTTGATTCAATACAAAATTTAGCAACTATTGGTGATATTATTCCTTTAATATTTACAAATAAGGATATTAATTTAGAAGGAGGAATTAGAGTTGATAGTCAGTTACTTTGGTCACAACTAAAGAGCTTGGGACGTTTGCAAAGATTATCTGCTAAAGCTTTATTTTGCCTTGGTGAATTAGATTTACCGCCAGATGAAAAAGGTTTCGCAATTGGTGATATGTTGCTAGAAAATTACCATAAACAAAAGTTTACTTTATATTTTAAAAATAATGGTGGACGTATAACAGAAGGTGATTCGCTAGAAAATAATGTAGATAAAAAATTACCTGTTGAAAATCAAGATGATCCTTTTGCTATTCCAATCTCAGTTGAAGGTAATGTAAAAGACTTACCTGCTTTTAGTAGTGCAAGAAATCCTAATACTCAAACAACTTTTGGCTTATATAATCCTATGCCAAATACTTCTATATTTAGACCTGCCTATGATTTAGTAAGAGATGTTAGGGGAGCTAGTAAAGCAGCTATAAGAGATATAGGACGAAAAAGAAAGAAAGTAGAATTTTCTAGTTTTCCTATGAGAGCAGGATTTATTACTCAACCTGCTGATGGATCGTCTTTAGCCTCAAGAAGTGTTTCTGTTAATGATGAAATTGTTTATGAAATATTAGGCGGAGATAATGTTGGTGTTCAAAAAGATACCGAAGACAAGAAACAAGGTTTTATGCCTCATGGAGTTGTTGACATAACCAACTCAACAAAAGCAATTAGAGAATCTTCTGATTCTTATATTTCTGTTGGTGAAACATATATGCTAGGAACTAGCATTGCTACTTGTATTAAAATTACAGATAACAGACCATTTGATAATACTTTTACAAAAAAATATACCTTTAAAGTAAATGAAATAGATTCTAATTCTAATAATTTAGAAAAAGCAGGAGGTCTTGCAAGACATATAAATAATCCCGTATTTAGTGAGTCTGGAAGTAGGTTGCAGAATGTAATGGATCTTGGAAATAGCACAGATAATATAATTTTTATTGATCAACTATTAAATAATAGAGACTTGGCTGATCCTGCTGATGTCTATCATTTGCAACGTTTAGCTATTGGAACAATAAGTAATAATAGAAGATGTAAAATTACAGAGATTGGTTTAAAAAGTAAAGTATTTAAGAAAATAAATTTTGCTAATGTTAACTCACAACCTGATCAAGAAGCTTTAGGTAAGATTTTTGGTGAGCCTGGAGGTCAGTTAAATTTAGGACGTATTGATAAATTTATAACTAGATTTTCATTCTTTAAATTATATGTACGAGAATTAGGATCAGAAACATGGGATGAATTAGTTAATAGTTCTAATACTTCACAACATACAGGACTGTTTTGTGTAAGAGGTAACACTCCAGAATTTCAATATAACTTTATAAAAATACAACATCCAAGAGAGGATCAATTTGAATATAGATTATTACCTTGGCCTGGTCGTGATGTTATACGACAAATAGGAAACAATGGAAATGTAAAAGTTAACTTGTTAAATGCAAACCATACAGAAAATAACCAAAACTTAGTAGGTTATGAACGAAATACAATTTATGGAGTTTTTAGCGTTAAATTTGTAGGAGAAAATCAACTTGTACTAAATAAAGAAAAGTTATCTAATCCAGAATTTATTATTGGGAATATTCCTACAGACGCTTCTACAGGAGAAAGAATAGCAGGTATTCAATCATTAAATATTAGTCAACACATGACTAATAACCAATTATTTCAAATACCAACTTCTCAAAAATACGTAATAGCAGACGCAGCTTTATGGGGTTATTTTGGTAACTTTGGACATAATGCAGCTAATGGTACAAACATAGGAAGTCTTACTTTTTTTGATATAATTACTAATCCAGCGTTAGTTCAACCAGGCTTTATTAGGTTTGATTTATGGTATAGAGGTACTAAATTAGTATCTGGTCAATTAATACCTTCTGGACAAAACATAGAAACAATTCAAGTTGATATAGGCAATGAAAGATTTAGAGCTACTAAGGTTGGTGGTATTGCAGCAAGAGTTACACATCCAGAAACCAATTCAATTTTAAATCCTGTTTTACAGTTATATGTAGAAAGATCTGTTTTGCAATCTGTACCTGTTCAATCGTATGTAAATACTGAGGTATCGTTAACAAGTAGTGGTGATGGTACGGGAGCTAAGGTATTACTCACTTCTTATACAAATGGAACTGATGTTGCTTCTGAATTTCATTTAACTGCCAGTGGTTCAGGGTATAAAGAAGGAGAAATAGTTACTATTCCTGCTCAAGCGGCAGGTGGTGGAAATCCAAACACTCCAGCAATTCAAACAGGTATTACATTAAAACCTTTTGCAGATTCACTAAGTAGCCAGCCAGCAGAATCACATTTAAACGATTTTGATGCTGCTTCTGATATGTATAAATACGAAGGAGATCAATCAAGCCACTTAGACCAACCAGAGCATCAGGTTGTTTATTTAAACGAAATAATAGGAGAGGACAATCAAGGCCCAGAATATTCAGATCTTGCTTACGCAGGAATAAGAATTAATAGCTCAAAAGAATGGACTAATTTTTCACAGCTATCTGCATATTTTAGAAAAGGAATTAAAGTTGAAAGCTTATTAGATAACAGTAAAAGATCCACAAGTCTTTTTCCTGAAATTGTTTATGCCTTGTTAACTGATAGCAAAATAGGTGCTGGTGAAATTATTGGTGCAAACTCAGTTGATAAGAGAAAAATGGTTGTAGCTGCAAAGTTTTGTAGAGCTAATGAATTTTTCTGGGACGGGGTGATTTCTGAAAAGATAAATTTAAGAGAATTTATTTTTGAACATGCTGGCTATAACATGTTGAGCTTTCAAATAGTAGGTGGACGTTTTTCTGTTTATCCTGATTTACCTTTTGAATGTGAACAAGAAACAAGTTTTATTGCTCATCTAAGCAATACAAATGAAACAGCAGGCATTACAGGAATACAAAATATGGAAGATAGTAAATTTAAAATTAATTACGAAGCTGATATAAGAAGTCGTGTTAAATGCCTTTATACAGATGGCAATACTAGAGGTATGCAGGTTGGATTTTTAAATCCTCAAGAACGTCAATTGTTTAAAGCACATGTTTTATATAGAAAAGAAAAAACAAACGGATTTAGTGAAATAGAGTCTGATCTTTATAGGTTTGCAAATAATTTTAGTGGGTCAGAAAATGATCCAATAGAACGATTTGACTTAAGTGGTTTTTGTACTAGGAAAGAACATGCAAGAACTTTTGTTTATTACGCTTTAAAAGTTAGAAAAGAAATAGACCATACAATTCAGTTTGAAACAGCCCCTCAGTACATTGAAAATGTAGGCCCAGGAGATTTAATTAAAGTAATTAGCGAGGTTTCACATACTGATCGTTTTAGAAATGGAGCAATAACACCTGATGGAACGGTTGTTACAAATGAAGATGGTCTAAGTACTTCAGAAAATATTTATTACTGGCAAACAGGAACAGAAGGAATAAAGACAATGAATAACGTAAATCTTTTATCAGCCAACCACGGAGTACCTGCTGGCAGCTTGTTTGCAATAAAGTCAACTACAACAGAAAATAAAATATATAAAGTTCAATCTATTACTTATGGAGAAGAAGGTTTAATTGCTGTATCAGCTAGTTTTTATCCTGTAAATTCCAGTGGTAAGTCTAAACTGTTAACAGGACTTTTAACGTCTGGTGAATTTTCAGAGATTGAGTAATGGCAAAAGTTGTTTTTCCTTCTGGTCTTAAGCCAAACCAAAGATCATTTACCCCTGGATCGTATCCAAGTACAGAGTTTAAATCTCAAGATGGGACAAAAACACACTTGAGATATGGCAATAAAAGGGTTGATGCAACTTTAGTTTTAGGCTTTGTAAATATTACTGACGATCAAGTAGTAGAAATTTTAAATAACTATGACAGTGTTATGTCGGTCTACGGTCATATTGAATTTAGTAATGAAAACGGTGCATTAGGTATAGAAGATTCTAGTTCAAGCAATGTTTTCAGAGAGGAAATAACAGGATCAATTGGAGGCGATGGAACGACAAGAGCAAAATTAAAGTGGAGATATAGTGCTCCACCAAATGTAATAAGTGTTTTTCCAGGGAAAAGCAATGTGAGCTGTAGTTTTGTTGCTTGTCTCGATTCACCGTAGAATAAACACAATGTATTGATTTTTTAGGTCGTGCCTTTTTATAGCGGTCAACATGGTCAGTTAAAGATTGCTGATGCAGCAGCAGTAAAAGTAAAGTCATTTGGGTTTTCTACTTCTCAGGCTGTACTAGATACAACTTCACTAGAAGATACAGATCGAACAATTATTCCAGGGATAAGAAGTTTTTCTGGAACGGCAAGACTGGCATATCATCAAGCATCTGCTGGATCGGGTGGCGACGTAACTACATTGCTTCAAAAAGTAATGGGAACAACATCTTTCCCTACTTCTGTTAGTGCTGGTGATGGTACAAATAATGCTGCAACAGAAGTTACGTTTGAATTAAAAATTGCTGATGGTAGTTCAAATGGCAGGAGGGTTAAATTTAGTGCTTTTATTACATCTTTTAATATGAATGTAGCGATAGGAGAAGTTATAGAAGCAGATGTAAGTTTTGAAGCTAACGGTGCTCCAATGATTGTTGATATGTAGATATGGGTGTTTATTTTGGTCAGTCAGGAGAGATTGCGTTAAAACGTGACTCTTTACAAGAAGCTTTAAAAACAAAGCTAGATCCTTTTGATGTCAACACGTCAAAGAAAAGATTTAGTGTTGACTTTGCTGATGGATCGTTATTAACAGGAGATCAAATAGAAATAGAAACTGTAGATGGGTCAACGCTAGAACTAATTAACGGACATAGTTTTCCTGATGCAAAAGCTTATATTCATGTAGATCAAGCTGGTGGGATTCGTTTATTTAATACTTTTGGTAAAGCTCTTAGTGGAGAACAATCTGATGCTTTGACCTTGGTAACTCCTAGTGCAGCTAAAGATGTCCTAATAAAAACAAGAAATGAAAGGTTTAGGCAATTAGCAAATGTAACTGATTTTGAAATGACAACGAGTAGAGATCAAGTTGATACAACCAATTTAGGAGATCAGTTTAGAAATCAATACGAAGCAGGGCTTATCTCAGGGCAAGGAACATTAAGTGCTTTCTTTGAGCATCGTTACGAACATGGATATAAACAAAACGAAAGAGGTATTGAGCCAGAGTTTCCATTTTACCTTGCACAATTAGTACTAAGAACTCAACAGGGATCAGACTTTGACGCTGCACTTTATTTATACAAAGACAATGTAAATAGTAAAAAAGATGTATTTTATGAATGTAATTGCATCGTAACAAATGTTGCAATTAATGTTACTCCTTCAGAGGTAATAGAAACTTCTATTGAGTTTGTAACCAATGGAATCATCAAGTTAAAAACTGGTGGAACCCCTGGATTCTTGTTACAGGAGAACACAGATAAAATATTGCAAGAAAATGAAAGTCCTATATTGCTCGATTCAGATTAAACTGCTTGTAATAGTTTTTAGCGTCAAGGCATGGCAGATCTTCAGATTTCGCAATTACCAGCGTTAGCAGAGGCAGGTGTTCAATCAACAGACGTATTAGCTCTTGCAGATTTAAGTGCGTCAGAAACAAAAAAAGTAACAGTAAAGGATTTACTGGCAGCAGGTGTAGCGTTAATTGATGCAGGAGATATACCAGCAGCAAAAGTTGGAACGTTAGGAACGAACCAAGTAGCAACAGCAGCAATACAAGATAGTGCAGTAACAAATGCCAAGCTTGCTAATTCAAGTATCAGTCTTGGAGGTTTAAGTCTTTCACTTGGATCGACAGATGCGACCCCTGCCCTAAACCTTAGTGATGCAACAAACTACCCAACGTCTTCTTTATCTGGAACGATTACAAATGCACAGTTAGCAGGCAGCATTACAGGAGATAAATTAACTAATTCAACAGTTGCTTTCGCAAAGCTAAACCTTTCCGATGGAGATATAGGTGGTGCAAAAATCACAAGTGCAAGTATTACTGCTACGCAGTTAGCAGCAAATTCTGTTGGTGCATCTCAGATTGCTGCAAATGCAGTGGGAACAAGTGAGGTAGCTTCAAATGCAATAACAAATGTAGAAATTGCTAGTGCAACGATCCAGACAGGAAACATTGCAGCAGCACAAATTACAGCCAGTTTGCTTGCTACTAATGCGGTAACAACAGATAAAATCCAAGACGGAGCAGTAACAGCAGCAAAACTTAGTGGAACGTTGCAAGCTGCTTCTCTTGCTGATGGATCAGTGGCTACTGCGAAGATTGCTGATGATGCAGTGACTTCAGCAAAGCTTGGATTAAATTCTGTTGATTCAACTGCTCTTGCCAATAACAGCGTAGATACCGATGCTGTTGTTAATGCAGCAATAACAGATGCCAAGATTGCTGGTGTTGCTGGTACAAAAATTACAGCAGGGACAGTACCTGCATCAGCATTAAATACTTCAAATATTAATCGTGGATTGAATGTTGCTAGTGGAAATATCGGTATCCAAAATGCTGTATCAGGAGGTGCAGCAACAAAAAGTGGCATTACATATACAGATCAAGGAATAATTGCCTCAATCGTTAATTTAGTACCGAGTGATTTACCTCTAGGGACAGTAAGTGCAGCAGGAATAGCAAGCTTTCCTACTTCTGGCGGTTTATCAATTACTGGTGCTGGAGCAGTTGCTATTGCAGCAACAATTACAGCAGCAACACGATCTGGAATACAATTTAATGCTTTCGGACAAATTGTTGGTCATTCAGCATTAGTAGCAAATGACCTCCCTGTAGGTACTACATCTGCTATTGGCGGACTTAGCGTCACAAGTGGAGCAGGGTTAACAGTTAGTGGTGCAGGTGCTTTATCTGTAACTGACTCTGCTGTTACTCCTGGTACTTATCCAAAGGTTACTGTTAGCCAAAAAGGAATAGTTACAGCAGGTTCAACCCTTGTTGAAGCAGATATACCAAGTGTTTCAGCCGCTAAATTAACTTCTGGAACGTTAGATATTGCAAGATTAGGTGCAAATGCAATTACAGGAACAAAATTAGCAAATGCTTCAACAGTTTTATTTGGGTCTGTTGATCAAAGTGGTTTTCCTTCAAGCCAATTTACAGGGCAGTTTTTCTTTGATTCAGTACTAGAAGATTTATATATTTTTGATGGTAATGCTTATCAACCAGTAACAACTTTAACAAAGGGAAGTTTAATTTTTGGTGGAACATACGATGCCTCGCAGTCAAAAATGACAAGTGTAACTGCTGCGGGTGCGTCAAAAGGTTTATCTGTTAATAGTAATTTACCAACTGCATCTTCCTCTATGGATGGTGTATTTGTAATTGTCGCTATTGGTGGAACGCCTAGTGCTCCTGCTCCTGTAACTGCATTAAATCCACCTGATTATATATTAGGAGTTACCAGTGCTGGAGCCAGTTCTTACCAAGAAATTGATTTATCGGCAACAGTGCAAGGTCAGGTTGCAAGTAATGTTTCAAATACTCCATTTGGACAAATTAGTGCAACCAATGTTCAGGCAGCTATAAATGAACTTGAAACAGAAAAAGTATCAGTTAGTGGAGCAACATTTACTGGGCCAGTTGTTATTGATGGTTCAGGAAGCAATACTGGTGCCTTAAGTTTTGAAGGTTCTTCGGCTGATAATTTTGAAACAACATTAGGTGTAGTTAATCCGACCACTTCAGATAAAACGCTTCTTCTTCCTAATGAAAATGGCACATTAATTAGTACTGGTGGAACGGGAAACGTTACTGGCACGATGATTGCTAATGACACAATCCAAAACGTAGATATAAAAAGTGATGCTGCAATTGCATATAGCAAACTTCAAGCGTTGCCTGATGCACAAATTCTTATTGGTAGTTCTGGAACAGAAGCGACTCCAAGAGCAGTAACGGGCGATATAAGCATAGATAATGCAGGACTTACAGCGATTGCTGCTGGTGTCATTGTTAATGCTGACATTTCAAATTCAGCAGCTATAGCGGCAAGCAAGATTGTTTCTGGTTCGACTTCTGGTGCAGGTGTTTTACAACTATCAGATTCAACATCATCTACTTCAACATCATTAGCTGCTACTCCTAACGCTGTTAAAACTGCCTTTGATCTTGCAACAACAGCTAATTCAAACGCTACAAACGCAGCACAAACAACAGGCAGTACTTTTACAGGCAATATTGTTTTAGCAAACCAGAAAGAAACAAGATTCTCTGAAGCAACTGCTGGTGGTAGCAACTATGTAAGTCTTAAAGCTCCTTCTGCTTTATCTGGAAATATAGAACTGACATTACCTGGAACAGCAGGATCAAATGGACAGGTCTTGTCTGTTGACGGGTCAGGAAATTTATCATTTATCGCTGCTCCTTCTGTTTCAAACCCAACCTTTAGTGGAGATTTACTTGTATCAGGAGGAAATATTGAAGGCTTTGGATCTTTGCAAGCCCCATTCTCTTCTACTGTTACATTTACTGTCACAGTTGCAAGTAAGACTGCTGCTCACAGATATTCAGGTAGTGGTTCGAGTAACGGCTACAAAATTGATGGTATAGAAGCACCATTTATCACACTGACACCAGGACGTACTTATAAGTTTGATCAAGCAGATGGTACTAACTCAGGTCATCCATTACGTTTTTATTTAGAAGCTAATAAGACAACTGCGTTTACTACAGGTGTTACAACTAATGGTACTGCTGGTTCGTCAGGTGCATACACAGAGATAACAGTTACAGATACGACTCCACAAATATTGCATTATCAATGTTCTGCTCATGGATTTATGGGCAATAGCGTTCAGGCAAATAGCAATATTGCTTCTACTGCTAAGACTTTGGCTACTGCTAGAACGATTGGTGGAGTTAGCTTTGATGGATCAGCAAATATCAACCTTGCTGGTGTTAACGCTGCTGGTAATCAAGATACAAGTGGAACAGCAGCTATAGCAACTGCAATTACAATTGCTGATGAGTCATCTGATACGACTTGTTTCCCATTATTTGCGACTGCTGCAACAGGTGATCTAGGAGCTAAATCTGGAAGTAATTTAACCTTTAACTCTAGTTCTGGAGCGTTAACAGCTACATCTTTTGTTGGTGCGTTAACTGGAAACGTCACAGGTAATGCGAGTGGAAGTGCTGCAACGGTTACGGGTGCTGCTCAATCTGCAATTACTTCTGTTGGAACGCTTACTGGTTTAACTGTTGATGGTGATGTTCAATTCTCTGGGGCGGCAAATAATGTTGTATGGGATAAGTCAGATAATGCTCTTGAATTTCAAGATGCAGCAAAGTTAAAACTTGGTTCAGATGACGATATACTTATACATCACACAGGAGGCTATAACTACATTGAGGGTGCATTAAGGATAGGTAAAAATAATAATGTAAGAATTACAGATGCTAACGATGATACAAGGTTACAGGTTACTAATACGGGAGCGACGGTAACGGGAACCTTAGTTGCTGGTGGTTTAACAGTCGATACAGATACACTTTACGTTGACGCTACGAATAATCGGGTTGGTATTGGAACTACAAGTCCATCTTGTACTTTAAACGTAACTGGATCTAACGCTCAAGCTGGTATTTTTCAATCAAGTCTGTCTTCAACAACACTTTCTGTTGTAGATTCTGATGGTGATGGCATCAATATAGCTGGTGGTTCTGCATACGGTCATAGGATTTTAACTAATACCACCGAAGCTTTAGGACTAGGTGTTAATAATGCTGTAAATGTAACTATTGATAGTTCGGGAAGGCTACTTTTAGGAACGACTACGGAAGGTTATGCGACAGCAGATAACTTAACGATTGCTGATTCTGGACATTGTGGAATAACAATCAGATCTGGAGATGACGATACAGGAAATATTTATTTTTCTGATGCAACAAGCGGTGCTGGTGAATATGCAGGTATGATTGAATACCTTCATACTAATAATTCTTTAAAACTAGCAAGTAACGGAACTTTAGCCCTAACTTTAGATAGCTCACAAAACGCCACGTTTGCTGGAACGGTATCAGACAGCAAAGGCGATTTAAGAAATATACCACTTAACGCTGGATCAAGTGCCATGACATTAGCGGCTAGTGATGCTGGGAAAGTCGTTGCAACTACTTCTGGTGGATGGGTGATCCCGACTGGATTATCTACAGGAAACACATTTACACTTTTAAACGATAGTGGTAGTGATCAAACTATAAATGCAACTGCATTAACTACTTTATACAATACGGCTGATGGAGCTAATGTAAAAGCAAGTACTTTAACTCTTGGAGCAAGATCAATGGCTACCATTTGGATGGGTTCTGGAACGGTTGGATATATTCAAGCTTCAGCCTTAACTGTTTCATAAGAGGTATTAATTATGACACCAATACAACAATTATTTCTTGGAACGGGTAGTGCAGTTGCTAAGAAGACCTACGTTGACGATGTGTTCTCGACGTTTGTTTATGCAGGGAATACTAACGGTCAGTCTATAAATAATGGAATTGATTTAGCGGGTAAAGGAGCTTTAACGTGGATTAAGCAAAGAAATGGAGGTGCTTGGCATCAACTATATGACACTGAAAGAGGAGCAACAAAAGCACTGTATTCAAACGGTAATGATGCAGAAGCTACTGTTAATGCTGGCTTAACTGCTTTTAATAACAATGGATTTACTTTAGGTAATCATGGAGGTGTTAGCACAAATGGCAATGACTACGCCTCATGGACATTCCGCAAGGCACCTGGGTTCTTTGATGTTGTTACTTGGGATGGAAATTCTACCGCAGGTCGTCAAATAGCACATAATTTAGGCTGCGTACCTGGCTGCATAATAGTTAAAAGCTATGTAGATTCAGACCCTAGACCTTGGCGTGTTTATCACCGAGGAGTAGATGCAACAGCACCTGAAGATTATGCTTTAAGACTTGATGGTACCGATGCAAGATCAGATAATAGTGCATTTTGGAACGATACGGCTCCTAATAGCTCGGTATTTACGGTAGGTAATCATGCCAGCACAAACATGTCAAATATAAGCTATGTAGCCTACCTATTCGCAGGAGGTGAGTCCACAGCCGCTACTGCAAGGTCTGTTGATTTTGATGGTAGTGACGATTTAAGAATGTCTGGTAGTTCTGATTTTGCTTTTGGAACTGGTGACTTTACT
>Ga0208157_1000684_pt1 | contig 17430 bp, 51 predicted proteins | sample 5_EtaG_FD_184077 | JGI IMG/M metagenome (GOLD analysis project Ga0208157, IMG submission 184077) | Marine viral communities from the Subarctic Pacific Ocean - 5_ETSP_OMZ_AT15132 metaG (SPAdes) (version 2) | ecosystem: Environmental > Aquatic > Marine > Oceanic | place: Pacific Ocean | collected...
CATGGGCAGCAATTCCAATTATAGGAAGTGAAACTAAGTTGTGTATTATTCACAATGGAGAACATATGCACACAGCAAGGAATTACAAAGATGCTATGTCATACATAAAGAAACAAATTGCACTTGAAAAGAAACTCAAAAAGAAAGGATCATTGGAGAAGTTCTTATGAAAGACCAAAAATCATTAGACGAAAAGATAACAGATTATGATAAGTGGGATAGAGCTCGTGCTATCTTTCTTGAGTCATTAATGCAAGCAGACCATCATCTACGCAGTTGTGCTTACAATCAACAATGTTATGATGAGTTGATGGAAATTAGGGATGATGTTATTGAAAAGACAAGAAATATGATTAATCCTAGAGTTCCAAAATCAAAGTTTGGAGAGAAGAATGATCATGTAGAACCTACAATTACAACACCAAATGGTGAGATTAGCGAAACTTTAATGAGTGGAGCATTAGGAGATTACTATATGACAGAGAAGAGGGAGTATTAATTATGGATGATATTAGAAAACAGATTAATGACATTATAGAGGCAGACATCCAAATTGGTATTAATGATTACATAGAGAAGGAAGGTGCTGGTGATAAAGGTCAAAAACTTAATGCTAAGATTTCTAAAAGTGAGGTAGATAAGATCATTAAAGAGTATAAAAAACTCAAAAAGAAAGATAGATCAAATTTAGGTCAAGTAAAGAAACTTGGTTTAGTTGATAAGAACGGTAATCCATTATGAGTGAAAAGATTGATACTCAGGGAATGAGTGGTGAAGCAGTTGAAGGATGTATGGACAACATATATCCACATGATGAGAATGGAGAACCAATTCTTCCTCGTGCTGTAATTACACCTCGTAGGATACACACTCAAGAGATGGTTAAAGAGTTGAAGATACTTATTAATGAAGTATTAGACGAGAGAGATGGTAAGAGAGGTAAATCATATTTTGATACTGATAAGTTTACACATCTTGTTGATGAACCTGAACCACCTTACGAAAAATGGGAATGACTGACAAAGACAGAGAAGAGTTGAAAGAGATTGTGCTAGAGGCATTAAAGGAGTATCATAGTGTACCTGATTGGCAGAGGACTCATCCTCATTGGACATTAGATCAGTTTCAAGAATGACTAAGAAGCATAACTACAAGAATCCTTCTAAGGCACAAGATCTCTCACACTTAGAGGCACAAGTTACTGAAGGTAAGAAGTATTATGATGAGCAAGGGTGGGAGATTTCTCCACCCATTTCTGATAGGGAATGTATTTTCCGTTGTTTAGAAAACTGTCAACACCTTGCAGGTCTTGATAGAAAACAAGTTCAAAGATTGATGGAAGATTTCAAGACCAAGAAAACTGAATTTGTACGCAATGAGGAGTATCCAGTATTATAACAATAAATAATCACACTTATAAAGTTGATTTATGCTATCTACTCAATACCGTTTAAGGTTGGAAGGAATATGTAAAGATATTGCTTCAGGAAGAGATGTATCCCTTGAGGATATGATTTGGGCAAATAAATTATCAAAAGCAAATACCGCAGCAAGAGGTATGATGAATACTGCAAGAAAGATGAATCAGAACCCTGAAGATTCTTTTCTGAATAGTTTGAATTTAGGAGATCCCGATTCAAACAATCACCGTAGGGGTTTCGGAGATCCACAGGATGTTGTGGACTGGTTTCATCAAGATAGATCGGACGATTGGAGGCAACGTGACTAAGATGGCAAGAGGACAAAAATTGAAATTGACAGACATCATTTGTAGAATTATTACTACTGATTCAGTACCAGTTACTTTAGCAGAAAGGATATGGATGCACAACTTATGTGAAAGTAATGATGAAGCAAAAATAATGGCAGGACAGATGTTATGTCCTGACTTCTATGATCCTGATGGGATAGATCCTGCATTTTATTGATGTTTAATAAGAAAGTGAAAGTAGACCTTTATACTTGTGATAAAGGTTTCTTTGTTAATGATAAACCATCTTTACAGATGGATACACCAGATTGGTTGAAGAATATTAAATCTTCTACTGATGTGGTTGATAAGGAAACACATTCTAAGTATAGCATAGGAACTATAAAGAATTGTCCTGGAATTAATTACTTTATGAATGAAGGTATAAAGTTTAGATTATGGGAAGATTTAAAGATAAGAATATATCCTAATGGTAGTGTTCAATTACTACCAAACATACCACCAAAATTTGATCCATTTACACAACATTACCCTGCACAATATGAGGGTTTGTATCCTAATAGAGCAGCATTTAAGTTTCTAACACCTTGGATGGGTGAATGTAACTCTGATGTAAAGTTTATGTTTATGGAATCCCATTATTCAACAGAGTTCTATAGACAAAATGGATTATATATTATTCCAGGTTTGATAGATTTCAAGTATAATAATTCATTTAGTTGTCATATTACTGCACCATTGAGATCAGAACCTTATGATATAGCAATGCCTTATGGATTACCATTGTTTACAGTATATCCTATAACAGAAAAGAAGTTAGAGATCAAACATCATTTAATAACAAAGGAAGAGTTTGATAGGTACTCTAATAAATGGCCTCAATGTCCAGTACGAAGGTACTATAGATTCATTCAAAATGTGACCAAGTAGGCATAAATTTTTGTTAAGTGTAATTGATGATACGGACACATTCTCACTAAATAATAGTAAGAATTAGAGGTAACAAGATGACCTGAACATCATACATTATGGTCTATTAATTGTCGTTCAAGGAGTTTTTTATGCACAACTTAATATCTTATAATCAACTGTCATCTGAGGATGACCACGATGATTTACTAGCAGAATACTACGAGTGCTTAATCGACTGCGAAGACACTCATTCAACTTGTAAACGTATATGTAAGGAGGTTTTAGTTTAGAGGTTCAAGTAAACATTTCTATTCTAACATGACTATACACACACATCCACCTTAAGTAATTTAAACAACCAAATAATCAGGAAACCCTTGACAAATACTGTCAGGGGTTTTATAATGTTTAGGTTATAACTTCGGCTTATAATTAATGTATGAACAAGCAACAGCAGAAATGAAAAACCCCTTGAGTCCAGTTAAGATGGTAAGAGAATCTTATTCAAGGTACTTGCAAAAGAACTTTACTGAAGTTCAAGTACAGTTTAAAGATGAAGAACCAGCGTGGATACCCTATGATACATTATTAGCAATTAAAGAGTGTGAAGTTGAGTTCCAAAGAAAAATAAAAGATGCCTACACAAGATAATAGTTATAGATTCATACCTTTTATGAGTAGACAACCATTGACTGCACTTGCACCTCAATGGAGATTCTTTATTGGTGAGAAGGTACTTGATTTTGATCCTAAAATAGTAAACGATTTGGTTTTAGAAAAAGAATCGGAGATTATGGACATAGATTGTCCTAATTTAAATGATGGATCAACTGGACTAGGTACTGATACTACAACAGCAAGGCATGGTTATTACAATGTGCTTGATTGGGATCATCCTGAGATAAAAAAACTTAAAGAGGGTGTTAAACAGTTTCATAAACAATATCTTGAAGAGTGTATTGGTATTCCATCATACAATACTAAGATTATGTGTTGGTGTAATATTATGAGAAAAGGTGAAAGAATTAAGAAACATATACATGGATTGAATCCTAATAGTTATCTTAGTGGAAACATTTGTATCTCTAATAGTAGTACAAAAACAATATATTTGAATCCTTTTGAACATGCTACTGAGGAAAATATTATTGAAAGAGCAGATAGAGAAGGGGTTTGTGATGATTTTAGTCAATTAATGTATCCAGCAGATAATATTGCTGGTGTGATGACATTGTTTCCTAATTATGTTCCACATTTAACCACAGAACATACTCAAGATGATGAGAGAATAACATTAGCATTTGAAATAACCCCATTTGATGTAGAACATTCTGTAGAAAATCGTTACATACCATTATGACTATTTGGCAAGATTACATAGATGCACTCTTTGATGCCTTTCCTCAGTTAAAAGTAACTGAAGAGTGGGCTAGGTGGGAGAATAAGGATGCTAATCTAATAGCAAACATCCGCACAGGAAAGCACTTCCTAAAGGCAAGAGAAGCACATATAACAGACCCTAACGCTGACATATACAATACCATACTCTATCCTAAAACAGGTGCAGATCTGCCTTGTTTTGGTATGGATCTAATGAAGTTTAGTGATAGGAAGGTCATTATAGTATTTGACTTCCAACATCCTAGAGAGAAGTATCTATTCTCAGTTGACGGACTACCTAAAGATGATGGTAAGTATAGATTCTTTGAGATGGGCAACCACTTCTCTGAGAATATCTTCGTAAGATACTGCAAACCAGAGGAAGTTAATGCTTACCTATCAGAGTTTAAAGATTACTTAGAAAAGTATAAGGAGATGATAGATGACAATAAACCTAAAGGAACAGACACTACGGTGTATAGTGACTTTGATACATATATGACTAAACTTGATCCTGTTAGGGGATATTTAAAGAGCAAGTTTGGTGAGGATAAGTCAGAATCCTTTGTAGATGATTTTCTATTCTGTTATAAATGAAACCATTATTTCGATTAAGAGAGTTTGCTTGGGCGTGTGTATCTGAGGTAGAGGATTGGTTATATCCTTATCGTACTGATGATACAGAACCCTTGTGGGCAGAGAAAGATGTTGATGATGATAGTGTAGTAACTTACATTAAAGCACAAATGGATGCTAACAACGATAGGATAGATCGACTACAATCTGAGATGCTTTATGTTACTTCCCAGATAAATGATATAAATACTCACTTGGAAAAAAGTAAGAATAGTTCTAATGAAGGACAAGAAAGCAGCAAAGTTATTATTGAAGAGGGCAAAGAAACATCCTGAATGGTATTCTAAGGATGAGATCAGGTATGCTAAAATAGTAAAGAAAAGAATTAAACTTGGAGAACATAATGAAGGACAGTTTGAAGATTAATAAACAGGATGATGGTTCATTTGAGGTTGAATGGGATAGAAATGATCCTAACTGGAAGTTTATGAACGACTTGACATCTGAAGAAATAGAGAGTATAGTGCAAGAAGCAATTAAGCACGACCAGAATGAGCGACAGGGACAGCAACCGCAGTTATTCGTTGACTAATTTGGAGGATGCAATAGAAGATGCTTTAACATCTGATTGTACCCCAGAAGAGATCTATGATACCATAAGGACAACCCTTAGAAGGAATCTAACATACCATAGAATATGCGTAAGGACTGCTAATGAAGTATTACGTCTTGTTCATGGAACTGAGCATAAGGATAAGGTTATAAACCTTCACGAGAAGGAGTTAGATACTTATCTTGGTGATACTTTAGACGATCCTAATCGTTGGCCAGATTATACAGAACTGCCTGACGAAACTAGATCTAATACCTATCGTGAAGGAAAGGAAATGACCTATCAAGAAATGATTGATGCTGGTTATGAAATGACTGCTGATGGTATCTGGTGGCCAAAGGATAAGCAAGAGGACGAGACACCCGACTATGACAATCCTTATGTTTGTGCTAAGATAGATGAACTCGCTGGAGACAACAGAAACTAATGTTAGAAATCAACACTACCAAGAACAAAGAACTAGGATTGTGGGATATAACCGCAACTCTTACATTGCCACCAATCACAGTAACGAGATTGAAGAAAGATAAGAATGATGTCGAGTATGAATTGCGTAATGCTTTCAGCGAAGTCATTCAAGAGATCGTAGAAAAGCATTGTGAGGAGGAACTGTAATGGCACTATCAGAACAGGTAGAAATATCTCTACGAGATGCACAAGAAAATTTAAGAAATGCTCTTGCCTTCGCTGCTAGAAACGAGAAACCTTTTGTCAGTAAACATATTGCTGATATGTTGGCAAACATTGAGAATCTAGTTGACGCAATAGACATTGTGGAAAAACTAGAGAACCGCAGGGATGGTGATAGTGGACTATTTGGTACTTACTTCGATAAACCTGAAGAAGATTAAATAAACCTTAAGCATAACTAGATTTTATAAGTAGTTATGTTATAATTCCCACACAAACGCATTTAGAAAGATGATTAATCTCGATGAGCGATACCTAGAGTATCTACACACCGATAAGAAGTTTAGTATAGATGGAACCAACGAGAGTGTAATCAACTATGGTTGGCATTGTGATGGAAACGAGATAAAGGGACATTACGTTACCACTAATAATCATAAATTGTATTATAATATGAGTGGTGATTTCGTTAGAAAAGAACAACTTGCAGTTGTTTGAAATAGAAATCACTCAAACGCAAATTCGGTTGGATTATGACACACCCAAAACACGATTTAGAACACGAAGTTTATCTTGATCCCAAGGATGGGAAAGAGCATATAAATCATGGTATGCTTGAATACTCTAAGGAGGACTTAGAGAATGTTCATGCAGAATATGATGAGTATCATAAGGATGATGTAGTTGATCCTAACGAAGGTAAGATCAATGACTATCATACAAGGCACGAAGATTCACATCTTGAAGTTTACTGTGATAATCATCCCGACTCTTTAGAGTGTAGAGTTTATGATGACTAAGTGGTTATAACACTATGACACTTCACTAAGTGGCACACACCCCCTACACAGGGGGTTTTTTAATGGTTATAATAGCGGTACGGGAAAACAAACGAGGTTCCTAACTACTCTGACATTCATCTTAATTATGTTACGGTTGATCCCTGCATCACGCAAATCGTAAAAAATACCGTTAGGATAGATGATAAGAAGCAGAGATATGATGTTAAGGTAATGCACTGCCCCCTCAGTTTTGTTTTCTCTCACCATTCATTTACACATCTTTTCTTAAAATGGGAACTCGCTCTCGTATTGGTTTACAGTTAGAAGATCAGATTATTTCTGTGTATCATCACTGGGATGGTTATCCATCATGGTTAGGAGTTACACTTGAGAAGAAGTTTAACACAAGAGAGAAGATTGAAGAGTTGATTGATGGAGGAGATATGTCCTCTTGTGATACTGAGTATGGGTGGGATTATGTTTATGATGGTACTGAAAATGGCAAGAGAGAAGTATCTGCCCCTTCATACTACTCAGAGAGAGGCGAGGACTGCCCACCAAAGATCTCTGAGTCAATCACAGAGTATCTTGACCAAACAGAGAGAACTGATGGTGAGTATGCTTACCTATTTGACAATGGTTCATGGACATGCTACGATATAGGTCAGTATGGAAGTGGAGTGAAGGGTGAGATACTTGACATTCCAGCAGAGTTTCCAGCAAGAATGGCATTTTAGTATGCCACTTCAATAACTGGCACAAGGGTGGTTGACCTACCACCCAAAACACAATATAATAAGGTCACTGGGCAAGAGAGATTGCCGATCCCTGAGATCTTAAGTTCCCTAAAAGGTTCTAAGGTCAGACATCTCGGAATCAATCTGTAAGACCCACCACATGAGAGATATGTGGTTCCTATGCCGAAAACGATCAATGGGTATGGTGAGAGTCCATACTATCTCCGAAAGGATAAGGGAAATCATTGATCAAGTAGGGTTCAGGTGTAAGCGATTCCCATAGGGTAAATTTGGGCATAGTAGGTGAAACCTCTGTTGATGCCCCACTCTCTCATTTTTCTAGTCGTGGTATGACTTAGTACCTATCCGACCTTGTAAGGTAGCATTGTAATAGAATGTGGTAATTCCTTACATAACGAAGATAGGTGAAGCACCTCTTGAGCATACCACACTACTTGCCCTTGTTGGTACAATCTTACTTCGTTGGGGAGCGATTCTATCATTCGTAATGATTGGGAACATTATGAAAATGAATGATAGTATGGTAAGATGGAGGTTCAATTCCTCTAAGGGCATTTGGGGATCACCCCATATTGTAAACCGACTATTTTATTATGTCACCTAATTTTGCCGAGTTCCTACTTGACAGCACTAACAATGGAAATGAGATCCTAGCAGTTCTTGAGGACATTGTAGAAGTAGTAGAGACAGGAGGAACAGACCTATAAGGACAGTTTGATAACTGTCACACGACCCCTTCACAGGGGTCTTTTTTTCTCTATAATAAGAACATCACCAACGGAGTTCCCAATGCCTACAGTTTTAACAAGACAAGAAAGAGAGCAAGTGGTTGCTGATCTTGAGAACAAAATCCTTAGATGGACAAATCAGTTATGTATCTCACTTGCTGAGAACTACAAGCAGTATCATAGAAGAATGATTGAAAATAATGCTGCAATGTTCAATGCTGATGGTAGCAAAGCAGAATTATCACGCTACGCACAAGAGCAATTAAATGAGTTAAATGAGGGTACATTCAAAGGAATGAGATTTACCATTACAGAAGGTAAAAAGTATTATAAGATCATCTCAAACGATTGGGATGAGCGTAGAAAAGAGTGGAATAGTGGTGGTGTTCATGCTTTTGTTAACAAGCATACAGGTGAGATCTACAAAGCAGCATCATGGTCAGCACCAGCAAAGCACGTTAGATACGATCTAAGAGTTATTGAAGATCGTGAGTATGTGCTTGATCCTCGTAACTGTGGATGGAGTGGTGGTTATCTCTACATGAGGTAATCACTATGCTTGTAGATCTATCCAAAGAAGAACTTGGTCTTATTCTAACAGCATTAGAAGGTAATTCTGATCTAATGAATGATGACCAAGTAGAACCACTCTTTAATAAGTTGAGTGGTATTTCAAAAGCATGTACCTGTAAGGAGGATTAAATGTTACACCTTATTACACTATTCGCTATCTGTGCCATCGTATCTGCTATGATAGTATTAATGGTTTACAATCCACATCATCATTAAAATGATCTCAACCACAGTTTCCTTCAAACCTATTACAAGATACACAAGGGCAGGAAAGCGTGGTAAGCACATTATCTGTCCTAATTGTAAAACAATTCGTAAAGTTTATCATTTTAACTTTTCAGGATTGACTTGTCCACATTGTAGAGAATCAATCGACAAATCATTATGGAGTGTAGAACAATGAAAACTTATCACGTTAAATGCTCAGAGACAGTAAACTTTACTGTTGCAGTTGAAGCAGAAACCGAGGATGAAGCAAGAGAACTTGCTCACGAAGATATTAATTCTCACGAAGTTATTGCAGAGTCAACAACCGAGTGGGATATTGATGAAGTTGTATTGGAATCAGAGGAGTGGTATAATAAATGAGTAACGATATGACTAGCAAAGAAAAACTACTATTCATTCTATCATTCTTATGGACACTACATTGGGGAACAAGAGTCGTATCTATCGTAGTGGATACGGTTATTCTAAACGCAGGTGTGAGAGTGTTACCAATTGGTTTTTAAACACTTTCCTACCTAGACATCATATTGATGTAACTGTCATCCATAGAGGGTTGATTAGAGAAGATGCTATGGGTTTCTGTGATTGGATAGGTACGTCATACAAACCTAGAGATTTTGAGATACAGTTACAATCTAATATGGATGCCAGAATGTATATTGAAACTCTATTGCATGAGTTAGTACATTTGAGGCAATGGGTTCATGGTACATTAACTATGAAGAGTGGTAAGTTTATATGGGAAGGTGAGGATATACATCATATTGATTATATGAATCAACCCCATGAGATAGAAGCATTTGCTGAAGAGGGTATTTTATATCGTAGATACATGAAAGAGGTGAAGGGTGTGACAGTTCAAGAACCGACACAATATTTTGCCAATAGATTAACTCAACCCATATAATAAGAATATGAAAAACATTCACATTGAGCATCCTGAAGATTCTATTCTTACAGGTGACTTGTCTGTATTGGATTGGTTTTGTTCTATGAGGGGTGCAAAAGCATCATTGAAGATAGATGGATCTCCAGCAATAGTATGGGGAACAAACCCTTCTACTGGTAACTTTTTTGTTGGTACTAAGAGTGTATTCAATAAGATAAAGATTAAAATTAATGAGTCACACGCTGATATTGATCTTAACCATGAAGGTAATGTAGCAAAAATCCTTCATGCTTGCTTTGACCATTTACCCAATACTCAAGATATTATTCAAGGTGACTTTATAGGATTTCGTGGAGATCATACATATCAACCCAATACCCTTGTATATTCTTTTCCTGAAGTGATAGAGGAAGATATTATTATTGCCCCTCATACTGTGTATGATGCCCCTACAGGGGTGCTTAAGGAGGCGATTGCAAGTGGATTAGATTATAAATTAGAATCATTTAGTGAAGTATTGTTTATTCAACCTGATATAGATTTTTATATTACACCTAAACTTATTCAGAAATGTAATTTTGCTAGGCAAATGGCACAACTTGTTACATTTGTTAGTATTAAGGAGGCAAGAGAACTTAAGAAGAAATTAAACCAGTGTATTCGTGAAGGTATCAATACTGGTAATGATAATGGACTCATTAGTTACTGGAAGTTGGTACAATCTATCAAGCATGACTTTATGGAGTTGTTTACTCACAATGCTGATTTTGCCACTTTCATTTATGATGGTGATACCATTCAACAGATTGATGGTGAAGGTTATGTCATGTGGAATAGTATAGGAACTTATAAATTAGTTGATAGAGACGTGTTCTCTCATGCAAATTTTAATCAATCACAATTTAGGAGGTCATAATGGAACCAGTAGAACTTACAATCAACCTGACTGAGGCAGTAGAGGATCTACAACTGGGTTTAACTAAGGAACAGGTTGAATATATCGCTAATGATATTAAGCGAGGATGGGATTTCTCTCACATATATGAGGAGATCGAAGTAAAGGTTGAAGAATCTGCTAGGTATGCTAACATAACACTATCCACTTAATTCCCACAATGTCTAAACTTTCTGATAAAACAATCAACAAACTTGCTGATACATTGGTTGAAGATGTAATTGATTACATCATGGAGGATGAGAGATTGTATGACTTCTATCTTGAAGTGATAGGTGATGCAGTATGTCAAAAGTTGGGTAAAAAGAATGATGATGGTACATGTTCATTTGATAGTGGAATATCGGCAGAATTGATTATGGCAATATCAGATAGAATTACATTAACAAGCACCCCTGATGTGGGATATAGAAATACAGGTGCTATTGATGATATACTATCTTTCTTCAAAAGCAAGAGAGAAGAGACAGTTTGATAAGTGTCACATAGGAGGTGGTAGCACCCTCTCAATCCTATTATAATAGGCACATCAGCAACGGAGTTTCCAATGTCCGATCCTTCACTAAAGTATTCAAAAGGAACCAAAGAAGTAATGTATTTGGTTACAGACATCTTCTTTGATACCACTATGGGTGGTGAGAGAGAAACTGATGCTGAAGAAGAACGTGACGTAACACAAGATGCCATTGGATTATGGTATGCTACGGATGAAAATCACTTATGTGATAAGATCTCACAAGCATTTGGTTTCCCTATCATTGACATAAACGCTACCACTAACACTTTACATCCTCTTACTTCCTACATGTAATGACAAAACTTACTTCAAAACAACACAACGAAATCGCTGAACAATTCGCTGAATTAGTTGTTGATGGCATGGACATGAAAACACTTGTCGGATATGCTATGGATAATCTCATGGAATATTATGAGAAGTGTGATGAACATGAATTGAGAGAATTGGTTGATGAGTATGATGAGGATTTATTTGATGAGTTACTTGACAATGTAACCCAACAATATCCTAAACAACTTAATACTTTTGAGAAAGAAACTTTCCTTGACATCAACAATACTGGAGGTAAGTATTAATGAAACCTCTTGATCCTAAAATCTATGAGGCATTGAAGGATGCCACTCCAACAGTTAAGTATTACTTTCTTCTCCCACCCAAAAAACCATGAGGACATTGCATCTAACCAATGCTCAATTCGCTGCTTTATATGATATTTTAGCAGAGACAGTTGAGTATATTGAAGGTGATTTAATCACAACAGAAGATGAGAATGGAAATGAAATAAGAGAAGATATAACTGACTATGAAGCATATCAAATCTTTCAACTAATTAAAAACATTCGGGGGCAATCCTAATGAGCAAGTATGAAGAGTTTCAAGAGTGGTTAAATGAATGTCCTGTTAAAATAACAAGATATGAAGATTTTACCGATTTCTTTGAAGTTACATTTGATGTAGTAGATGATGAGGTAGAAGAGGTAGAACAATGTGTTATAGACACTAATGGTGACTATGCTGAGTGTGTTGATCGTATGGTAGCAACCATGAAATCTCCAGTAGAACTTGAAAATGTGACTGATGAGTGGTATGATGAGGAGGGTAATTTAATTCCATGAAACTAACAGTTGATGAGTACCTACAATTACAAGAGGTATTCCCATTTAAGGATTTACAGTTTGATTCTATCAACTGTTATTTTAATCCTATCTACTACAACAATCCAATGTACTTTAGTCCATTAACCTATGAGGTTGAGCAATGAAACTAACTGAAGATGAGTATGATCTTGTAGTATGGTCACTTGAGCAAATGTGGTTAGATTTTAATCCACAAGAGGAACAGGATGCCCATAATGCTATCGCAAAGTTGAAAGAAATGACAGAGTTTGTGCCAGCTAAGGAAGTGGCACATACACACCATAAAAGAGATCTGGACTCGTTATAATAACAATGTAAGCAATTCAAACACCATGAATACAACTACAGGACTTACAGAAGATCAGTTGATGGATCTTAATTCATACATCACCTATCTTGTTACATCTGATGATGACTTCCTTGAGGTTGACCATGAGATTTGTATTGATTACCTAGAGTCACAGGACATTGAAATTAATGATACTGTGATTGACCAAGTTCACAATGCTATTTTCCCCGAAAAATGATTAATTCAGACAAAGTAGGTCACACCTTTTGGATAGACCGCAACGGTATTTTTCAATCTGCCCCAACATTCCTAACAGAGTTACCTGATCTTGAGAACTCTTTACCTGTTGCAGATTGGGAGGGTGATGACCTTACCATTGAAGAGTTTACTGAAGTTATTTCAATCTTCCAACGCCTCAGTAGCAGAAGAGCAACTGGAGTGGGTGGTCATGGATTACCTGACCATATAGGATTCTCATCTGTGACAGTATAATAAGTGGCACATTGGGACTGTTATCAGTCCCTTCAACCATTATAATAAGTACATCACCAACGGAGTTCCCCAATGAGATACTCAGTCCATTGCCCATCAGCACCTTATGAAAACTCATCATTTGTATCACTTGACGATTGTTGGGGTTTATGCCTTGATCTTTCTCAAGAGTATGGTTACGCTGAAGTACGCTACGGTAATTGTCTAATGGGTTCCTACACTAATGGACAGTAAAATGAAACAGTTTGTATCCTCAATCGACCAAGTAGTAATTGATTACTATGTTGAAGATGGTCAACTATCATACAGGACTGAAGGAACTGAAGATTTTCAGGACTTCATACCTGAAGATAAAAGAGCATATACTGATGAAGAGTATGCTGAGTTTTTATCACTCTTTACTCACTATGATATTGCCAATAATCCTAAGTTATGGGCAGCATTGAGTGACAGTTATTAAACTGGCACAATGGGGATAGGCAACTATCCCTTCAACCCTTATAATAGGTACATCACCAACGGAGTTCCCCAATGCACAGTTCAATCGAAGGTTTCATTGATTACATCTACTCATTCTACAATGTAGTTGATGGTCTTTATCCTGTATATGGATGCACTAAGAGTAAAATCAAGGATGCAATTCACGAATACTGGAGGCAGATAGAAAAGTATCCAACTGTGTTAACTTGGGGTTATGGTGACAGTTTAGATCGTGAGAGAGTAAGAGACATCATGTTCGACCTTTATCCAGCAATCTCCTACAAAAAATGAAAGTTTTTGATGAAATAGACCTGTTAGTTCAGGTCTATGAAAACTACCTCACAGAACAGGGATTACCTTATGTCTCTGCTGATGAGCAAAACAAATCCGAACTTACCTCTGAACAGGTAACATGGATTGAGTCCTTTGAAACCCTATGGGATCTAGCAACATGAACACCCCTTCTAATCAAATCTTTGCTGACATTGACTTCTTAGTTGATGAAATGGCAATGGACGCTAATCAATGTGATGAGATTTTACATGCCTGTGATGAACTTGGAGGCATTAGTGCAGAGTATTTTTGCGAAGAGTTTATCTTTTGCCCTGAAGATGCAACCCCTGAACAAGTTGGTCAATGGCATAATCACGATTACCTAAACATATCATATTTCAATTACTTACATGGGTGGCAATAATGAGTAATACCAGATTAATATGTGCATTAACTGAAGGTGAGATTAGCACAATACTACATCACCTTCAGATAGTAGCACATAGACAAGGCACTACTGATGAAATTGAACGCATTTTTGAAGAACTTGAAGGTGCAGTTGATGGTCATTATGAAGTGCTTGAAACCTTTATTCCCAATTTCCACGATTAATTATGATTACATTAAATGAAGGTACAAAAACTAACATTACAGGTGATTTATCATTAAAGGATGGTATTTACGACTTAAAACTATGGGAAACTAACCACCAAGTGAGAGTTATTCAAACAACAGAACTTGATGGTTATGTTAATCAATTAGCAGATAGATTAGAGGAAGATCATAAAGAATATAATATAAAACATTATAATAAAAATATATCAATCTTTGGTGAGGAAAGATCATTTGGTAAAGGTGCAAAGAAGCATTTAGATGAGATAGAGAATGGTACTTGGGAACCTCATACGAAGTTTGTTGTTACTAAAGGTAGAAAGTATTTCAGGATAACTGAATATAAGAAAGGATCATCATATTGTAGAGGTGAGAATGAATATAGGTTAGCGGATGTGAACTGCTTTGTTGATATTAAAACTGGAGATGTTTACAAATCATTATCATATTCTTCTAAAGCACCATATACTAAGTATGCAAAATATAACTTATTAGATGCGGATAGTAGAGAAGAATGTTTATCAAAAGCAGATTGGATGGGAGGTCACTTATATTTGGAAGAGAATAGTGACTATGAGAAGTATTGGTTGACTGAAGAGTTAACTAAGAAGTACATTGGTTAAAGGAGGATTTTATTATGTCACACCCTTGTAATGATGAACTTAAAGAGCAACTCTATGAACAGGTATTGGATGAGTTTCCTAATCTGAGTGAATATGAATGTTTGAAGATAGCAACCTATCGCTATGAAGATTATGCCAACTCTGAAACCTGATTCATTAAGTAGGGTAATCGGATCAGTATTGATTGTAATATCCTACTTTGTTGTCTTAAATGTATCTACAACAATCGGTGCAGCGTTGTATTTGGTGAGTCATCTTTTAAGTATTCCATACTTTATCAGGACTAAAGGGTGGGATGTTGTGGTTATGTTATCATTTTTGTGTGTAATTAGTATTGATAAATTAATGCAATAATGTTAAGATAGTGACATATTAGAATAAAAGTGTTATAATTAGTAACAACTACCAGCACCTAGTCCAATGAAACAAGTCACTTTTAACGAAGAAGAGTTTGATTTAGTTTTTAATCTCTTACAGGATCATTTGGAAGATATAATGCAAGATGAATTCTTTCACATTCATAACCACGATCAAGCAGAAAAGGCAACACAATTAACTGTGGATGCTTTGCGATCAATGAAAGGATTTATGAATGATAACCTTGAATCAGAATGTTTTGAGGGTGCAGCAGGTTTAACAGCATGAGTGATGCTGAGATAGAAGAGTTTATTAAAACTTTCAAATCTTTTATGGAACACGCATCCGTAGAAGAATTGGCATATATTAAAAGAGAGACAACTCGCAAGTGCAATGAAACCTATTATAAACGTAGGGCAAAAGAAATGCAAGTTGAATACGATTATTATATGAAGGAGTTTGTTTTATGAAAATGAATGATGCCACTAAGTTAAACTTTGCATTGGAACATATTGCTCATTTAGAGGATTATATCAATGAGGAGTGGCATCCTGAACTGATGCACAAGTTAAAGATGATTAAATTGAAGTTACAAGAACACCATAATACTTTACAAGTTAAAGGAAGAGTGGTATTATAGATAAATGAAATATTTGTATATTATTGATTATTGGGTTCCTTTTCCTCAATCTGAATATGGTGGAGTAATCAATGTTATTGCCAAAGATGATTCTGAGGCATTTGAATTACTTGCAAGTGAGGAGGGATTTAATCAGGACTTTATTGAACTGATTATGCCTAACGTAATGAAGGCACAAAAACTGCAATTAGCAGAAGATTACGACTCAAACATTATAGACGCATTTACAACTTAGGACAATGGTAATTAGACCTGAATTTGATAAAACTCCAAGAGATACAAAACCATTTTATGCTGATGATACAAAACGCATGAATGAATTAACTAACCCTGATAAAGGTGATGTTCAGAAAGCATACAGAGTAGAAGAATTGACTACCTCTGGATGGGAATTGCTGAATGAGAAGGCACAACAACTACCAAAAGATCAAGCGAAGATATGGTTAGAATGGGGTTTAAATGAAGGTATATCTCCACAATCATTAAGAGCAATACCTGAGAAACCAGTAAGAGAGAATCATCCAGCACTTCTAAAGAAACCTGAGAGACAGGTAGACGTTACAGGTGATAACGTCACAATCAATGTAAGTAAGGGAACAAACGTCACCATTAATGAGACATAATGTATGAACCACAGGTAGATGACTATGTTATTTGGGATCGACCAAGTGGAGACATAGAAGAAGGGTGGGTTTACTTTAAGGGTGATCCTGTTGATAATCAAAAGAGAATAAAGGATGGATGGCAACCAGTTAGTAGATATATTACTATTGAAACGTCTATCAAACCAAAAGTGAATTGTGTTTACACAAGTGGTAAACCAATGAAGCATAGGTATATTCATACTTTGTTGTTATGCAATGAGGATTGTTGGTGTCAATTAAAGTATGTGAAGAATAGGAGAACAAGAGAGATCGAACATTACTCACAATATGATGACATTAGTGGTAATGAAGATAAGAATTTATATGCAGGGTATAAGGCACAAGAGAATCGTTATTCTGATGTTCAATGAAACGCTATGTGATTAACTTAAAGAATCGACCAGATCGACTTAAGTTATTTGAAGAGACAAACCCCAGTATAACCTATGAGACATCTTATGGTGTCAATGGTAAGGAACTGTCATATCCTGACTTAGTACAAAAGGGATTTGATACAAATAAAGATTGGATTGACCCAATACTGAATACACACCTTACTCATGGTGAAGTAGGGTGTTTTTTATCGCATTATAATTTGTGGCAAAGGTGTATCTCATCTAATGAACCTT
>Ga0208157_1000685_pt1 | contig 17426 bp, 23 predicted proteins | sample 5_EtaG_FD_184077 | JGI IMG/M metagenome (GOLD analysis project Ga0208157, IMG submission 184077) | Marine viral communities from the Subarctic Pacific Ocean - 5_ETSP_OMZ_AT15132 metaG (SPAdes) (version 2) | ecosystem: Environmental > Aquatic > Marine > Oceanic | place: Pacific Ocean | collected...
GTAATGACCTGCGTTCAGCTAGAAGATCATTAAACATAATGCTTCAAGAATGGGACAACAGAGGTATTCATTTTTGGCAAGTTAGAGAACATGCATTTAGTTTAGTTAATGGTCAAAACGAATATGTGATTTTTAGATCACCAAGCGATGGTGCATCAGACGGAATTACAACTACTTTAACATCTGCTATTATCGCAACGACTTTAACTATTCCTGTTGCTTCTGTGGCCCAGATGCCTGCTTCAGGTAAAATAAAAATCAATAACGAAATAATTCAATACAGTTCTATTTCAGGAAATAATTTAATTGTTGCTTCAACAGCTGATAGAGGAATTGATGACACAACAGCTGCTAGTCATGCACAAAATGATTCTGTAAATAATTTTGTAAATATGGCTTCAGACATTTTAGAATCTAGTTATAGAAGATCTACAAATGTAGATTCACCTTTAGCTAAAGTAAATAGATCTCAGTATTCAGCTTTTTCAAATAAGACAGCTACAGGTCAACCTTCTAATTATTGGGTACAAAGATTTATAGATAAAGTAACAGTCACTTTATATTTAACTCCAGGTTCAGATCAAGTTGGTGACTTTATGTTTTTCTATTATTTACAAAGATTACAAGATGCAGGTAAATATACTAACGAAGCAGATGTAGTTAATAGATTTGTACCTTGTATGTGTGCAGGTTTAGCTTACTATGTATCACAAAAGAAAGCTCCTCAACGAACACAAGAAATGAAATTACTCTACGAAGATGAATTACAAAGAGCATTAGCTGAAGACGGTTCATCTGCTAGTGTTTACATATCACCTAAAACTTATTATCCGGAGATCTAATGGCAAAGTTTGCAAAAGGGAAACACGCTTTAGCAATCTCTGACCGAAGCGGACTAGCTTTTCCGTGGAGAGAAATGGTTACAGAATGGAATGGTGCGTTTGTACATTACTCAGAGTTTGAACGTAAGCAACCTCAATTAGAACCAACACCTTTTATTGCTGATCCACAAGGTTTAGCAAAAGCAAGACCTGCAAGAACAGAATTTGGAACTACAGATTTTTTACCTCTTAATCCTTTTACTACAGCTTCAAGTTCAACTTTAGTAACTGTATTAGAACCTAACAGTGCAAGAGTAAATAATGACATCGTAAGATTTCAAGCAATTAAATCTCAAACTGTTGGTGGTGTAGCAAAATCTACATTAGAACTAACCACAACTTTAGCTTCAAACATAACTGCAACTGACACAACTATTTCATTAACAGATGCTTCAGCTTTTCCTACAGCAGGATTTTTTATGATTGAAAAAGTAGATGTATCAGATGATGGAGATTCTTATTTTAACAATGAAGTTATTCAATACAGTGGTAAATCAAGTAATGATTTAACAGGATGTGTTAGAGGAACTAACTCACAATTTAGAGGAGTCTTACCCAAAAACACAACTGCCAGCGCTCATAATTCAGGTGCAATTATTGTTGGCGGTTATTCAATAACTATGATACAAACAACTCAACAACAAGCAGGCCAACCTTCTACAATAACTTTAGAAAATAGTTATACGTTTAACTTGGTTTCAAATGCTTCGAGTACAGAAACAGGAGGAGGTATTCAAGTCTTAGCTGGACCACTGGATACTAAACAAGGATGACATACGACGAACTAAAAACAAAAATTAGAAATTATACAGAAGTCGGATCAACAGTATTATCTGACACTATTTTAGATGGTATTATTCTTGATGCTGAATTTAGAATATTTAGAGATGTAGATTCTGACAATAATAGAAAATATGTAACCGCAAATTTAATAGCTTCTACAAGATTTATTGACGCTCCTACAGATGCTTTAATTATTAGATCTGCTCAAATTGTAGACTCTGAGTTAGCTGATGGAAATACTAATCAAGACAGAGAATTTTTACAGTGGAGAGACACAAGTTTTATGTCTGAATTTAACCCAACTGCTGTTACTGGAGTACCAAAATATTATAGCTGGTGGGATGAAACTAGAATTATTGTAGCTCCTACACCTGATCAAACTTATATAATTCAGTTAAATTATATCTTGAAAGATCCCGGATTATCGAGTACAAATACAACAACATATATAAGTACAAACTTTCCCAATGGACTTCTGTATGCATGCCTTGTCGAGGCTTATGGTTTTCTAAAAGGGCCACAAGACCTCTTGCAATTATACGAACAAAAGTATAAACAAGTGGTAGAAGGCTTCTCTATTGAACAAATGGGAAGAAGAAGACGAGATGAATATCAAAGTGGTGTTCCTCGTATAGGTAAATAGGAGAATAAATTATGGCTATAACACAAGCGATTGCAAACAACTTTAAAAAATTACTACTAGAGGGTGACTCTAATTTTAAGCAAACTGGTGGTGATAAATATAAGTTAGCTCTTTATACTTCTTCAGCTACTCTTAACTCAGCAACAACTTCATTCACAACAGGTAACGAAGTTACTTCATCAAACTACTCATCTGGTGGTGGAGCACTTGTAAACAATCCTACTTCTTTAACAGCAGGTGTTGCAAGAGCAGATTTTGCTGACCTGTCGTTTCAAAACGTTACGTTGACAGCAAGAGGAGCTTTAATTTATAACACATCATCTGCGACTACTAATTCTGCAGTTTGTGTTTTAGATTTCGGAGGAGATAAAACAGCTACAGCAGGTACGTTTACAGTTCAGTTTCCAGCACCGACATCAACAGCAGCGATTTTAAGAATCTCTGGTTAATTAGGAGGTAAACTCCTATGGCAGGATGGAATGTTCAAACATGGGGTCTAGGTACATGGGGATTATTAGGTGATGTTGATGTTTCTGTAACTGGACAAGCTCTATCTTGTTCATTAGGAAATGAATCTATATCTACAGACGTTACTTCTATTCCTACTGGAATTTCTCTTACCACATCTCTTGGAAACGAATCCGTACAAGTTAATCAAGAAGTATCTATTACGGGTGCACCTCTTATAACTGCGGTTTTAGGAACAGCTGATGCAAGTCCTGATGCAATGGCTACTGGTATCGGAGCTACTATGGGTCTTGGTACCGTAGAAGCATTTAATACAACTGGTTGGGGTAGATTAGGATGGGGAGTTAATTCATGGGGTATACCTGGAATTAATGAAACTGTTATTCCTACAGGCATAGCTATGACAGCTGCTTTAGGAACTGGTTCAGAAGCTAAAGGATCAGCTACTGTACTTGCAAATACTTTGAACGTTGCTCAAATAACTTTAGGTATTGTAGATCCTGCACCTGATGCAATGATCACAGGTAATGGAGCTATTTTATCTTTAGGCACAGCAACAATGAAAGGAGATGTTTTACCTGTTGCTACGGGTTTACCTTTAACAGCTGCTTTAGGAACTGGAACAATTGATTTAAATACACCTGTAGATGTTACAGGAATAGCATTAACAGCAGCATTAGGAAATGAAACTACATTCACTGACGTTACAACTACCTTTAATGGTTTTGGATTGACTACAACAGTAGGAAGTGGTAATGCTCTTATCTGGAACGAAATAAATACAGGTTCTGCTCCAATAGATCCTCCTGGATGGAGGGAAGTCGTTGCATAAAGAGTTTGACACTTTCTCTTTATTTTAATAAAATAAACGATATAAGGAATTTAATATGGCGAATTCAACATCAGCAAATTTAAAACTTACAGTACAAGCAACTGGGGAAAACTCAGGAACTTGGGGACAAATTACAAATACTAACCTTTTAATTTTAGAACAAGCGATCGGTGGTTTTACTACTTTTAATATTACTAACGCTGCTAGATCTTTAACTTTTACTAATGGTGCTTTATCAAATGGTAAAAATGAAGTTATTAAATTAACAGGAACTTTAGCTTCTAACTTAACAGTAAGTATTCCAAACTCACTTGAAAAAACTTATTTAGTTGAAGACGCGTGTAATCATGCTGGAAATACTTTAACTTTTAAAACTGCATCTGGAACAGGTGTATTATTATGTGAAGGAAATAATTACACATTATATTCTGATGGAACAAATGTTGTAAAACTTCATGAACAAAGAAATTGGAGAGCAGTATCAGCAGCAGAAACAGTTCAAGCTGGTGCTAAACTTTTAGTAAATACAAATGGTGGAGCAGTAACAATTACGCTCCCAGCTTCACCCGCTACAGGAGATGAAGTACATTTTGTAGATCAAGGTTATGATTTCAATACTAACGCATTGACTGTTGGTAGAAACTCTTCTAATATAGCTAATGCAGCATCTGATCTTGTAGTTAATACTCAAGGCGCAGCTTTTTCATTAGTATTCTCAGGAGATGCTACAACAGGATGGACTTACACGGAGAAATAATATGTCAAATTACGAAGCAACAAAATACGATTTTTCAGGAGCAAACCTTACAGGTATCGAGGGAATTCCTACAGCGACTATTGTGCCGTGGTCTTCTGCTTCAGTGCCAACAGGTTTTTTAGAATGTAATGGTCAAGCAGTTTCAAGATCAACTTATGCAGATTTATTTGCAATCGTAAGTACGACTTATGGATCTGGAGATGGTGCATCTACTTTTAATGTACCTAATTTAGCTGACAATGTAGCAGTTGGAAAATCTAACAACAAAGCTTTAGCATCAACTGGTGGAGCAAACACTGTAGCAAACTCAGGTAACGTAGGTGGTAGTACAGCTAATGCAACTTTATCAACTGCTCAACTAGCGTCGCATTCTCACACTTTTTATGCTGTGGCTGCTTTTAGTCCAGGTAATAATGCACCTAGAAGAGATGCAGACCAAAGTAGAGCCAACCATACTGGTGGAAGCGCAGGTTCAGGTTCTGGGCACTCTCACAATATGAGTGCAACTTTTTCTGGATCTTCAAACTCAGTTTTACAACCTTATTTAACAATTATTTATATTATTAAGACGTAGGAGAAAATATGGCAACTAACGCAAACTGGACAGTAATATTTGAAGATAAAAAAATTATTAATCAATCAGTAACAGATAATGGTCATTCAATAGGATACACTATTGAGGATGATTCTTTTTGGAATGATTCTAAATGGTCAAATATTTGGGCAATTCAATATAAAGATGACGATCATGATTATAATGATAGTGTTGAGTATCGAGATAATACACCTCATGCTACTTGGACAACTGCCGGGTTAGGTGAGTTTAGAAGTCAATTTGTAGACAAATGGGATGCTGTTCATTTAACTAATCTTCAAGCTGTTTGGGATAACGACACTCTAGGAACAAGAGATGCCGATGGTAATGTAACTTCAACAGAAACCGAAGCTGAAAAAATTTCTAGATTAGGTGCAAGACCTACTTCTTATAGTTCTTACTAGACATATTTATAATATCATATAATATCTCTATCAAATGATAGAAAGAAAAAATTCGATTAAGAATTTTATAGGAGTGTACGACAATTATATTACTGATATTGATTGTAATCAAGCTATAACTTTTTTTGAAGAACAAAATAATTTTAATAGAGCCATAAGCAGGCAAGCTTTTGAAAGTGCTCCGGTGTTTAATAAAAAAGATAATCAGTATTTTGCAAATCAAGGTAACACAGATGTGTGGGTTGAAACTATAAAACCTTTAGTTTTTAATTTTGATCAAGCATTAAAACATTATGAAAGAGAAACAGGTATAAAAGAAGTTTATGGAGATGATGATTTTAAATACACCACTATGAAAATTCAAAAAACTGTTCCTAAAGGTGGTTATCATGTCTGGCACATAGAACACAATAAAGGATTAGATAATTCAAATAGGGCGTTAGCATGGCTCATTTATTTAAATGATATTGAAGAGGGCGGTGAAACAGAATTTTTAAACCAATCTATGAGAGTACAACCAAAAAAAGGTAGAATTGTTATGTGGCCAGCTGCTTTTCCATATGTTCATAGAGGAAACCCTCCTTTAAAAGAAGAAAAATATATACTAACATCATGGATGACTATTTAAATGATAGTAGATAGAAATTTTCAAAAATTAAAAATACCTTTAAAAAACATACCTTTATGTAATATGCCTGCAGTAAAAGTAGAGCATGGTTTTGATATAATATTAAGCTGGGAAGAAATAGTAAAAACAGTTAACAAAACTCTTATTAATGGTGAAATGATAACTTCTCTTGAGAGAGAGGGTTATGTTCCTGGTCATAGTAATGCACTTAACTATCAAGCTAAAAGAATTAATTTACCAAAACTTTTACCAATTCAACAAACTTTAAAAAATTTATTTCCAAAACAACACCATGAAGTTGACTTATATGGTTGTTATGTAAATAGCGCAGGTGGTTTTAAATTACATAAAGATACAGAATCTACTATTTTACATATTCAACAAGGTGAGGCTATTATTAATGTGGTTACAGGAGAGATGAGTTACGTTTTTGATATGAAACAAAACGATATGATTTATATCGAAAAAGGAGTTTTTCATTCAGTAATAGGTCTTACCCCAAGATTTTTAACTTCTTATGGAATATTTTATGACAGATAAAAAATTAGATATCTTATCTGTAGATTTTGATTGGATTGAAAATTCAAGACAACAAGAAGAATTATTAACTTTTTTAATACCTTTAATATACGATCATAAAGATATTACCATGGCATACATGCATGAAAAAATATTTTCACTTATTAGTCATGGATATGATGAGTACAATATAATTAATATAGATCACCACCATGACTTTTGTTATAGAGAAATGAATGTTTTAAACGAAGGAAATTGGTTATTTCATGCTTGTAATGTATTTAAAAATAAAATTAATTACACGTGGATTTCTAACCCTACCTCTGAACATAAATACTACATGCAATACAAAGAATTTGATAATTTAAAATCGTATACTTTTGATCACAACATTAATTATATAAAACAAAAAAAGTTTGATAAAATTTTTATGTGTTGTAGTCCTAGTACTACTACGTCACCCGAAGCTATTACAGCTTACAAAATTGCAGAAAAATTAGTAACGTTAAAAATTTAAATGATAACAAAAATAAATACGGATATTCCAAATAAAACTAACATAAGGATTATTGAAATCTTAAGTTGTGCAGGGGGATGGACTTTTGGAGTAGACAATAAAAAATTTAATTTACTAAGCCATAAAGACTCTGGTTTTATGTTGAACACATATAAAGAAGATCAAATTAATGCCCATGATATATTAAATTGTTTAGCTAATTTAATTTACGATGTGGTGGAAAGTAAATGTTTTTTTACATTTAAAAAAATATGCAGGGTGTATTGGAATTGGTATCACCCAGGAAGCTTAATGCAGTTTCACGATGACAGTAAATTAGATAATAAATACAGTATACTATATAATCTACATAACAATGATGGTGGCACAGAATTTAAAATTAATGATAAGTTAAAATTTTTTAAATCAAATGAATCGGAAGCTATTTTGTTTCCTAGTAAAATAGAGCATAGGGGAATAGCACCTAAAGTAAATCCAAATAGATTTTGTTTAAATATAACGTTAGAAATTTAAATATATTTATATTCTTTTATAAATATGGTGGAGGTTATTCTTTTAATTGTTTTATCTTTAAAAACATTAGGACTATGAATTATGTTAGAAGAAAATAAAACAGCTCTGTTTTCTCGAAAACCAACATGAATATCTATTTCTTTTTCATCATAAAATACAATACCATTGTTTACAGCTTTATCTCCATAAATCATTAAAAATAAATTTAATTTTGATTGCGGATCTGTGTGTGGAATAAAATTATTTAAATCTCTTATATCTATTGAGCTGTCTTCACTTATACCCTCTATTTGTATTTTAAATTTTTCTTTAGTTGTATCTTTAAAGATATCAATTAACTCTTCATCATTATCTATATTACATCGAAGACCATAGTATTCACCATGACCATTGTAAGAAGGATTAAATTGTAAACCTTGTTTAGCAAAATTTTGTAATTTATTAAAATTACTTTTTTCTAAAAAATTATTCATTATTTTTATCATAAGCATACCTGGAGTTAGGACCATTTTTATTTACATAGTGAAAAAATACTTGAGCCATACCTTCACCTTTATATATAGAAGGTCTGAAATGTTCTTCCTTACATCCGTTATATAAAACTGCATCACCTTCTTCTATTTCTATAGATTTTTTATTTATAACAATTGGCCACTTGTCATATTTTTTTATACAGGCTGTAACAGATATCTCACAAGCAGGTCTGTCTGTGTGTTTAGTTAGGGTAGCACCAAATATATAATATCTCCAATAAGCGTACGTAGGAAAAAGATCAAAGCAAGAATGTTTTTCTACCATGTGTAGTTTAGTTTCAAGAAAAGAAGACATTAAACAATCATTGTACCAAGCAGGGGAAAATGATTGAGGATCAATAGTGTAATCCTTGTTTTCATCTAATTTATTGTAACAATATTTTTGAAGTATTATTAATTCTTCCGGTGAAAAAAATTTTTTAATTATTGAAGCCATGCTACTATACTATATCTAGTCCCTTTTGTGATAGGTTCAATACTGTGGGGATACATAAAATTACTAGGAAAAAATACAATTGATTTTTCTGTAAGTTCTATTTTTTTTACTTCTTGTTTTCCTTGATCGGTAAAAATTAAATCTCCTCCTTCATAGTCATTATTTAAATTAATAATAACACTTAATGATCTTGGAGAATTGGTATGGTAATCAGTGTGGACTTCGTATTTGCCTCCTACAGAATATTTTAATAAATCTATTTGATTTATTTTTAAATTATTTATCATAGGAAATTTAACCTTATAAAAAATATACAGTCGTTCAATTTCTTTTTTTATATAATTCCAATAAAACATGTTGGTGGGAGTGTTTAAATTTAAGTGATAACCTTTTACGTTTCTAACCGCTGTATCAACAGTATTAGTAATAGCTAAATTACAACCTGCTTTATGATTTGTAAGATCCATTATTTTTTTACTGAAAGAAGGCTCTACTACATTTTTTATTTCAACAATTGCTTCTAAATGGTCCATAATTATGTTACTTTCATTCTCTATAAAACTGTTATATATTGGATTATATGCTACAAAAATTAAATTTCAAGCCTGGTTTCAATAAGCAAGATACAGAGTCTGGTGCCGAAGGGCAGTGGACAGACGGAGATTTTGTAAGATTTAGATATGGATTACCTGAAAAGATAGGCGGTTGGAATCAATTAACAGCTGCATCACTAACTTTACCAGGGGCTGCTAGAAAACAACACGCTTTTACTTCTTTTGCAGGTGAAAAATATACAGCTATTGGAACGTCGCAAGGTTTGTTTTTATATTATGGTAATGATTTTTTTGACATTACTCCATTAGATACAGCTATTACAGGATGTACATTAACAACTGTTAATGGTTCAAATGTTTTACAAGTTAATAAAGGATCACATGGTTTAAAAGTTGGAAGATATGTGACTCTATCAGGTGTGACTGTTACAGGAGCATCAGATTTTACAACTGCAGAATTAGAAGTATCTTATGAAATTTTAACGGTTGCAACTGTGGATAAATTTACAGTGCAAGCTGTAAGAGCGGAAGGAGGAACTGGTATGACTGCAGCTGGAGCTGCAACTGTAAACCCTTACGTTGAAGTTGGACCAACTATTCAAACTTCGGGTTATGGATGGGGAACCTCTACTTGGGGAGACTCTACTTGGGGCACTGAACGAGCAACAACTAGTGTAACTCTTGATCCAGGAAACTGGAGCCTTGATAACTTTGGTGAAGTTCTTGTGGCGACTATATTTAATGGTAAGACTTTTACTTGGAATGCTGGAGCTACAACACCTAGAGGTATAAGAGCTTCACAATCAACAACTAATTTTAATACAACAAACAATCCAACGGCTACTAGGATTTCTATTGTATCAGACAGAGACAGACATGTGTTCCATCTTGGAACAGAAACAACTATAGGTGATACTACAACACAAGATCCTATGTTTGTAAGATTTTCAAACCAAGAAGATTTAAACACATATGCTCCGACAGCAACTAACACTGCGGGAACTTTTAGATTGGATACCGGTAATCAGATTAAAGCAGCTATACAAGGTAAAGATTATATCTTTGTAGCAACTGATCTTGCAGCTTATGTAATTCAATTTGTTGGTCCACCTTTTACTTTTTCTGTTAGACAAGTAGGTACCAACTGTGGATGTATTGGTCAAAACGCTATGTCTTATGCGAATGGTGCTGTTTGGTGGATGTCAGCGGAAGGTGGATTTTTTGCATACGATGGTACAGTTAAATCATTACCATCACTTGTAGAAGATTTTGTATTTAGCACAGACGGAGATAACTTAGGTATTAATTTAAACTCAAGAGATGTTATTTATTCTTCACCTAATACTTTATACACAGAAATAAATTGGTTTTATCCGAAAGATGGATCTGATCAAATTGATAGATGTGTGACTTATAATTACTCAGAAAATGTTTGGACAACTTCATCATTAGCTAGAACTACATACACAGATCAAGGGGTATTTAATGCTCCTTACGCAACTGATTATGTAGACAATGGTACCCCTGTATTTCCTGATATATTAGGTATTACCAATAAGTATGGAGCCAGTATTTATTATGCTCATGAAGTAGGAACCGATCAAGTTAACAGCTCAGGTACCACTTCTATTGATGCATTTATTAGATCTGGAGATTGGGATATTACTTCACGTAGGAGCGCCTTGGGTCAGGCAACAGGGGTTGCAGATTATAGAGGTGATGGAGAATTCTTTATGTCAGTCAAACGATTTATACCTGATTTTAAATATCAAACAGGTAATGCTCAAGTAACTTTATTTGTAAGTAGCTATCCAGACGATGTAGCTGTTAGCTCACCACTTGGACCCTTTACAATAACTTCTACGACTGATAAGGTAGATACAAGAGCTCGAGGCAGATTAGTTTCTGTACAAATAGCCAACACAGCGGTAGGTGAGTCATGGAGATATGGCACACTTAGATTAGATGCACAACCAGACGGTAGAAGATAATGGCAGTATATTTTGATGAAAATGGAAATTTAGTAGACACAGAGATAAATGAAAGCTCTAATGTTTTCATGCAAGATCCTACTCAAAATTTTTATCCTCAAATGAATTTAAGTCCTACTCAAGATTTTTATCCACCACAAATGGATATTAGTCCTACTCAAGATTTTTACCAACCAAAAGAATTTGTTAACGCTCCACAAAATTTTTATCCACCTAATTTAACTTCAACAAAAGGTTTACCAACTTTAGATTTACAAAGTTTACCTGCAAATATGGGTGTAGCTAACGAAGAAGATGTGGAACAAGTAGATTCATTAACAGGTGAAAAAAAGTCAGGTGGTATAGCAGATTTATTTAAAGCACTAATTGGTTTTGCAGTGCCTGGTGCTAATTTCTTTTTAAACAAAGGACGGGGTGCAATAGATGGAATTAAAAGTTTAAATCAAAAAATACAACAATCAGATTTTGGTAGATCTAGAACTTTAGCTGATTACTTTGATGCTAGAAGTTATGGTGGCAGAGACGCAAGAGATAGAGCAGCTTCACAAAACATGAGAGAAGCTAGAGCTATTCAAAGACAAGTTGATATGAGACCATCAGCTAATCAAACTAATCAAGATAGAGGAAGAGGAAACAGACCTGGTGGAGCTAACTATTCAGCTCCTTCTAAATCATCTAGATCATCTGGTTTTAGTTCAAGCGCAAGAGGAAGAGCTTTACATGGCTAAGTTAACTAATTACATACCTGAACCAAAAGAAGAATACGATGTAAATAATCAAAGACAGATTATGGAGTCTTTAAATACAATGAAACAACAACTTAATTTTTCTTTTCAACAAGACTTAAAAAACGAACAAGACGCTTTTAATTACTTTTTATCATGAGTATACAATATAAAAATGCATCTAAGATATTAGATGGAACAGCTATGACAACTGTTCTGACTATAGCTACATCAGCTGTAGCTATTATAAAATCTGTATATGTATCTAATAACAGTACAGGAGCTGTGTTAGTTAATTGTGATTTAAGAGATTCATCTGCTAGCACAGATGTAGAATTTTTTAGAAAGGATGTACCTGCTTCAAGTACAGTTAACGCTACAGAACAGGGGTTGAATTTAGAAGCAGGAGATGCTATAAAAGCGCAAGCAGAAACAGCTAACAAACTTGAAGTAGTAGTTAGTTATGCGCTTATAAACAGAGAGAATGAAAACGGATAATATACATAAGATCGATTGTACAACTATAACAATTTATAGAAATACAAAGACAGGTGAAACTTCTAAAGAAAAAATAGAAGGACCAGATATTGTCACTGATATAACAGTGCAGGTATCACCAAAAGGTTTAGATGTATTCCAGAAAGTAATGAACAATGATAATAAGAAACCAAAACCCTAAGGGTGGAACAGAGTTACAATTCAACTATTTAGAAGAGTATGTTGATAAAAAATTATTAGATCAAGTACAGATTACAACTTCTGTGCCAGAAAAAATTCCATTACACCCAAACAAAGTAAATATACTTTGGCAAAAAAATTCATATGACCAACCTAATTTAGCTCCTTGGTTTCAAGAAAAATCTAATCATCACAAGTATGATTGGTATGTATTTAATTCTCATTGGACCTTTGAAAAATTTAGAATGATGTTTGGTTTACCTGCAGAAAAATGTTTGGTAATTAAAAATGGTGTAGATAAAATACAAAAAGCAAAGCCTTATAAAAAAGGTGACCCTATTAAAATAATTCATCAAAACACACCTTGGAGAGGATTATCTGTTTTATTAGGTGCAATGCAATTAGTTAAGAACCCATTAATTACTTTAGATGTATATTCATCAACTGAGGTATATGGAAAACAATTCTTTGATCAAAATGATCATGAATATACAGAACTATATGAACAAGCAAGACAACTACCTAACGTAAACTACATAGGCTATAAACCAAATAGTTTTATAAAAAGTAATATGCATAAATATAATATGTATGCATATCCAAGTATCTTTGAAGAAACATCTTGTATATCTTTATTAGAATGTATGGCCGGTGGATTATATTGTGTTACAACTAATCTTGGTGCTTTGTTTGAAACAGGTGCTGAATTTCCTATGTATATACCTTTTGATAATAATTTAAGAAGGTTATCAATGAAATTTGCTTCTGCAATAGAAGCTTCAGCAAATATATTACATGAAGAAACTATACATAAACATTTAGAAACTCAGTCTGATTATGTTAATGCTTATTACAATTGGAATAAAATAGGCACATCATGGACAAGATTTTTAGCAGGAGCAGTTAGTGCCAAGACTAAGTAATACACCTATCTGGTTTGAAGAAGATAAAAAAACAGAGGCTAGTAATGATACTTATCAAACTGTAAAAACTAATAAAGTTGAAGGAGATAGTAATGTGATTGAAATAAATGTAGGTGGTGAAGGTGGTAGATCTCCGTATAAAATAATGGTTTGTACTCCTTGTCATAGCGACGTATCTATGCATTATTGTCAAGCTGTTTTAAAATTTCAACAAGAATGTTTACAAAGAAATATATTAGTTAGTTTTACTTTGTTAAAATCTTCTTTAGTTACACAAGGTAGAAATTTAAGTGTAGCAGAATTTTTAAATCATGAACATAAATACACTCATTTATTATTTATAGACTCTGATATTGACTTTAGTTTTTCCACTATTGAAAAAATGTTAAAAGCTGACAAAGATGTTATTGCATGTCCTTATCCAATGAAAATGATGGATTGGGATAAAGTATGGAGAAGAGTTAATAATAAAGAGGATGCCATTACTTCTGCAGAAGACATGTCAAGAGCAGGTTTTACTTATCCAATTAAAGTAGAAGATCAATACAACATTATAGCTGATAAAGGTATTATAGAAGTAACTCATGCACCTACTGGATGTATGTTAATAAAAAGACATGTTATTGAAGACATGATTAAGAATCACCCTGAATTAGAGATATATCAACCTAGCTATATTAATGGTAAAGAAGAAAAGAAAGATAACTTTTATAACTTGTTTGACACATGGCATGATCTTAAAACTAAAAGATACTTTGGAGAAGACTTCGGTTTCTGTCAAAAATGGACAGATATGGGTGGTAAAGTACACATATATGTAATGGATACTATTACGCACGTTGGAGAGTTTTTATATCGTGGTCGTTTCTTTGACGATTTATACCAAGGTACACGCCCTGCAAAGAATGCCAAACCACTTGACGAAGATACAAAAATCAAATAAAGTGTAGTATTTTCAGGATATCTATGCCTGCTCAACAATATAAGTGTATTTAAATTATGGCAATATCAAGAATGCAAGAACCCAGACAATTATACGGACTAGGAAGTTTAGTTAAATCAATAGGTAAAACAGTTAAAAAAGTTGTTAAATCTGATTTAGGTAAAGCTGCCCTATTAGCAGCTGGTGGATATTATTTAGGTGGAGGTAGTCTTTTAGGAGCACAAAGAGCTGGTATGTCTGGATTTAAATTTGCAAATTTACCTGGATTTACTGGAGCTAAAAATTTACTGATGGGTAAACCATTAGGATTTAAAACAGCAGGAGATGCCGTAGCTAGAAGTGGTGGTATTTTGGATATAGGTAAAAAATTTCTTGGAAGCACTGCAGGTCAAGTAGGCATTGGTACAGTTTTAAGCGCACTTGCTGCTGGCGGCATGGACCAAGAAGAAATAACAGAGATTAAAAACGATCCAGAAAAATTAAGAATGTATTTAAAAGATTATTACAGTAAAACAAATCCAGATGCATCAGGTGCTGAGATAGAAGAGTTTGTAAGAATTAATAGTGCTGTAGGTGGTAGAGTTGGTTTTGCTGATGGTAAAAATATGAAAATGGCTTCCATGGATGAAAATGAAAAAGAGTTGATGAGACTTGTAGAAGAGTTTATGGAGAGAGGTTTTAGTCAGCAAGAAGCAATTGAAGAAGCTAAAGATACACTTGAAAGAAAATCTATAGCTGTAGGTGGTAGAGTTGGTTTAGAATCTGGTACACCTAAAAAAGGATTAGAGTCTTTAACAAAAGAAGATATGGAAAAATTTATATTAAAAATGCCTGGTAAAATTGAATATGATAAAGATGGTAATCCTATAAAACGTGAAATTCCAAAAATAAAAGGGCCTTATAAATATGATCCAGACAGAGAAATACCAACACGTCTTTTAAGAAACAAATCAGCTATGGGTGGATTACAATCTATGCCTATGGGTCAAATGAGAAGAAATAAAGCTGGTACTATAGAACGAGATTATAGAGAAACTGGTGGATTTGTACCAGTTGGTATAAAAGAAAAAGCAGATGACGTACCTGCTATGTTAAGTAAAAACGAATTTGTAATGACAGCAGATGCTGTTAGAGGAATAGGTGATGGCAACATTGAAAAAGGTGCCCAAAGATTATATGATCAAATGAAACAAGCAGAAAAGAGAGTAGTATAATGGCAGAAGTAACACAAACAAGGGTATTACCACCGGAGTTTATAGAAGCAGCAGGTAAAGTTTATTTAGGTGATCTTGCAAAAGCCACTGGTGGATATAAAACAGCTGATCTATCAAAAGCTTTTGGTGATCAATTTGTAGCCGGTCAAAATCAATTACAAAAAGATGCACAAGCATTAGCCCAATCAGGTATAGGTGCATATCAACCTTTTTTAAATCAAGCTGCAGCTGCACAAACAACAGCTGGTGGTTTAACAGGACCTCAAGCTTACCAACAGTTTATGTCTCCATACCAACAAGATGTTATTAGTGAGACGTTAAGAGAATTTGATGTGCAAGCACAAAAAGGAATTCCAAGTATTGCAGCTCAAGCTGTAAGTAAAGGTGTTCTTGGTGGAGGTCGTGAAGGAGTTATGAGATCAGAGTATCAGACAACAAGCGACAGGAACCGAGCAGCATTACAAGCACAATTATTAGCTCAAGGTTTTGGTCAAGCTCAACAAGCTGCTCAACAAGCATTCATGAATCAACAAACTTTAGGTAACCAACAATTAAATTTAGCTGGTCAGCAACAAGCTTTCTTAGGTCAAGATGTTGGAGCTTTATCAACTCTTGGTGCACAGAACCAAGCTCAACAACAAGCAGAATTAGCGGCACAACAACAGTTAGCTCAACAACAGTTACAACAACCTTTAACAGCTGCACAGCAGTATGGTCAAGGTGTTACAAGTTTGATAGCTGGATACCCAGGTCAAACAACTCAAGTTACTGCACCTAGTCCTAGTCCTATAATGACAGCAATAGGAGCTGGTGGAACATTAGCTGGTATATACAGAGCATTTAATCAACCCTATTCAAAAAACCCGGTTAGTTAAATATGAGAACTTTTAGAAGACCTATGTTTAGAAAAGGCGGTAATGTCGGCGATGGCATTATGACTGGTATTGTAGATAGAACACAAGCTGCTAATGGTTTTTTACCGGGATCTACTGCAGAAATGAAAGGTGCTTCTGGAGTTACTGAAGAAGGTATAGACCTTGCTAATCCATTACCAACAGTTAGTGAATTCAAACCTATGGTATATGAAAATATGGACATAGATGCATTGGTTGGTACACCAAAAACTCAAGCTGAATATATAGAAGAACTTAGAGCAGGGGCTGGTGATTACGGGGGAATGGATCCTTTAACAAGTTTTTTACTTACTGCTGGACCAAGCGTTGCAGGAGCTAAAAGTTTTGCTGATGCAGTAAACAGATTACAACCAGCTACTCAACAATTAATAAAAGGTGCTGATGCAAAAGCTAAATATAATAGAGATCTTAGAATGGCAGCAACTAAACTTGCATTAGGGGCAGAGGAAAAAGCAGAAGATAAAAGATTTAAATTAAATCTACAAGACATGGATCAAGAAAATCAAGTTAAATTTTTAAATGATCAAAGATCTTATGCTAGATTAGAAAAACAAGACAAACGAGATTACGATGAAGCCGTAACAGCTAAAGCTAGAGCTTATCAAAAATTAGATGATCAACAAAAAAAAGAATACGAAGAGAGATTAATTAAAGAAGGTAGAGCTTTTGAACTAGAACAAATTAAGAGAAAAGAAGACTTTGAAATGGATAAACTAGAGAAAACACAAAAATTTCAAAAAGAACTTTATGATTTAGAAAAAGAAGAAGCTAAAAAATACACTGAAAAAGATTTTATAGAAGTCTATGAAGGTGATACTTTACAAGCTAAAAATAGAGCTGAGTTTGAGAATGAAAAATTAAAAACTAAAATTTTAGAAAAATTTGGATCTCAGTTTGATGGATTCTTAAACGGACCTAATGATCCTCAAGAATCTACATTGATTAAAAAAGGAAACAATAAAAAAGTTGGTAAAG
>Ga0208157_1000686_pt1 | contig 17419 bp, 19 predicted proteins | sample 5_EtaG_FD_184077 | JGI IMG/M metagenome (GOLD analysis project Ga0208157, IMG submission 184077) | Marine viral communities from the Subarctic Pacific Ocean - 5_ETSP_OMZ_AT15132 metaG (SPAdes) (version 2) | ecosystem: Environmental > Aquatic > Marine > Oceanic | place: Pacific Ocean | collected...
GATACTTTGATTTCTTTGAAAAACATTTAAAAGAAAACCACAACTTAAGTAAGTCACAGTTTGATGAGACTAGAAAATACTTAGAGAAAGCTGTGTTGTATCTAAACATTATGCCGAGTATGAGAGCATTGATGTCTGCAGGTACAGCATTAGAAAAGGATAACGTAGCAGGGTTTAACTGTAGCTATGTTGCTGTAGATAATGTTCGTGCGTTTGATGAAACACTTTATATACTTATGTGTGGTACTGGTGTTGGCTTTAGTGTAGAGCGTCAGTATATAAACGAGCTACCAGATCTTCCAGAAGATTTGTTTCCTACAGATACAGTTATTAAAGTAGCTGATTCTAAAATAGGATGGGCTAAAGCCTATAAAGAATTATTATCTTTACTTTATGCAGGACAAATTCCTACTTGGGATGTGTCTAACATAAGACCTTATGGTGCTAGATTAAAAACATTTGGTGGTCGTGCTAGTGGTCCTGCTCCGCTTGAAGAGTTATTTGATTTTACTATCAACATATTCCGTGATGCTATTACAAAAGGACAGCGTAAGTTAGTGTCCATAGATTGCCATGATTTGATGTGTAAGGTCGCAGAAGTGGTAGTAGTAGGTGGAGTAAGGCGAAGTGCTTTAATCTCTCTCAGCAACCTCTCAGACAACCGTATGCGCAATGCTAAGTCAGGTGCTTGGTGGGAAGATAATCAGCAGAGAGCTTTGTCTAATAACTCTGTATCTTACACAGATGCTGCAGAAACTGGTGCATTTATGCGTGAATGGTTATCTCTTTATGAATCTAAAAGTGGTGAACGTGGTATCTTTAATCGTCAAGCAGCAGAGAAACAATCTGCTAAGAACGGAAGAAGAGAAGAGTATAAACATTTTGGATGTAATCCATGTAGTGAAATCATACTGCGCAACAAACAGTTCTGCAATCTAACTGAGGTTGTTGTTAGACCTGACGATAATGAAGATACTTTAATAGCTAAAGTAAAAGCTGCTACAGTTCTTGGAACGTTTCAAGCTACGCTTACAAACTTTAGATACTTGACAAGTAAGTGGAAACATAATACAGAAGAAGAATCTTTACTTGGTGTATCCTTAACAGGGATCATGGATAATAAAGATATGATAAACGGTAAAATAGATTTAGATAAATTAAAAAATATATCTATTGATATGAATAAAGTATGGGCTAAGAAGCTAGGTATTCCCCAATCAGCAGCCATTACTTGTGTCAAACCTAGTGGAACAGTTAGCCAACTGGTCGATAGTGCTTCTGGTATTCACACTAGACATAGCCCATACTACCTTCGTACAGTAAGAGCAGATAAGAAAGATCCTTTAGCTAGGATGATGGTTGATGCAGGAGTATACCATGAAGATGATCTTACTAAACCAGAACATACTTTGGTATTTTACTTTCCAATGAAGAGTCCTAAAGGTGCGTTGACTAGAAAAGATTTGTCAGCTACTGAACACTTAGAAATCTGGAAAGACTATCAAGATAAATGGTGTGAACATAAACCCTCTGTAACTATCTCAGTAAAAGAAGATGAATGGTTAGAAGTAGGTGCTTGGGTATATAAAAACTTTGATGATATATCAGGTATCTCTTTCCTTCCATATTCAGATCACTCATACAAGCAAGCTCCTTATCAAGAGATAACTTATAATGAGTATAGGAAATGGCTAAAGAAAACAACAGACGTTGTTGATTGGTCTAAGATTACTGAATATGAAACAGAAGACAATACTGAAAATACTAAAGAGCTTGCGTGTAGTGCAGGTACATGTGAGATAATTTAATGCCTAAGAAAACTGAAGCAAACTTAATAAGTTTTAAAGTTCTCCTCAACAGAGACAATCAATTAATAACTGAACTTTCAATGCTCCCTGAAAAACATATTGATAGATTGTTTCATGTTGACGAGGCTTGGATAATCCGTAATGTAATAAAGAAAAGCAAAGATAAACTTTTTAACTTGCACGATCACTTACAAGGGGAGCTACAAGCATTACAGGATAAATAGTTTCAGCTTCCCTGTCTTATTGTTATTGTAGAACTGCTTCCACCGTTGGTAGTAATTTGATTTACTTTACCTTCTTGTTCTATTCTTATGTTGTATGATCCTGCTTTATCTACTTTCATTTCTAACGTATCTTCTATCTGACGCAAGAATTTTAAATGCGTGTCAGTTATGAAGGTACTTATCTGTGTGTCACTATCGTAGCCTACGTTAGTTCCTTTCACACCATCAGCCGATAAAGCTTTCTCAGCTTTGTCAAGCTCGTCAACATCTTGTATCACATCAAGTAAGTCTTCTAAAAAATTACCTGCTAGATAATCTATGTCTAGCTCTGTATATTCTAATTCGTTATCTTTTAGTTCGTCTGTGTCAAGCTCGTTAAAGTCTAACAAGTCTACATCAAGTATGTTGTCTGCTACTGAACTACCTTCATCTGATTCTGATTCTTCTCTTTGAGGTGGATTAACAATCAGCATATTGTCTATCATATCTATACTTAGATCTAATATAACCGAAGGAGTTGGTGCAGTTTCAAAGTTATAAACTGTAGTAGCTTCATAAGGTTTGGTAAGTACTACTTGTCCTAACGCTGTGTTAACTGTTATCTCACCGCTTGCATCACCGAACTCATCAGGTAAAAGTATTACCAAAGCTTCTCCAGTTTCTTTTACAGTTATTGTAAAGTCTGTACCTCTTATTCCAATGGTAGCAGCGTGTGTCCTTACAGTAATGTTGTCGTTAGGTATACGTTTCTTTTTACTGGATATAAATCTACCAGTACCCTTAACAAAGTTAAGAGCCATGCTAGACTTACTTGGATTTGGATCAAATACAAACTCGTCAATAGTAACATTGCTGTGTTCTGTTAGACGTATTGTAGTTTCATCTCTAAACGTAACACCCATTCTGCCTTTAGCAGTTTCAAGTTTATCCATAGCATTAAGAGAAAAGTCTATTGAACTTTCGTATGGTTTATCTCTTACTACTCTGGTGTTTCCGTTTAGTTCTGTAATACTTCCTATATCAACATCCAACGCTTGTGCCTTGATCGTCTTGGTTAATACAGACGCTGCCATTGTTGCCAGAAGAAGTGACACGCAACCAATCATTGTCTTGCGTAGATTGTTGGTCAACATCAAACGACCTTGAGTTACCATCGTGTTCAAGTTTGAAATAAGCACCCGCATATCCATCTCCATCATAATTTACAGTATTACTATCTCCATCTAAATCAATATAGTTGGTTGCGCTATCAACATCAAGGTCAATGTTTACTGTGTTGCTTGCACCTTGCACTATCGTATCAATGTCTGCACCACTTGCTAAAGAATTAGTCGCTAGATCAAGTGTAAATGTATTAGTTGATCCATCTACATCAACATTTACATTCGCGTTATCTGCCGAGTTTGAGTTGCCAGCATCAACTTGAATAGTGTATAAGTTAGTATCGCCATCAAAATCAAATATGCCAGTAAATGAATCTGCGTTTATATCACCTAACATCTTATTATTATTACCTATCTGGTTCACATCTAATGTCATAGTAGTACCATCTAAATCAAACGGAGTCATAGATCCGTGTGTCGATAATAATCCACCTATTATGTTACCGCTTCCTAATTGTTCTAAATCTATGTTAGCTGTCGCACCGACTTGATCTACATAAATCTCATTATCATCTGCTTTAACTTCATTAAATAAATAAACACTACCTGCAAGTACAGCTACACTAAATAAAGTACAATCTAGCATACTAATTAGTTTCTTCATATTCCCAATACCCCCTGATTATTCCTGTTTTAATTATTTCTAACACACCTTCTTCTATTGCCTGTTGAAGAGCTATAGAAGTACTTTCGTTTTCTGAAGCTCCTCCTTCTATCTCTACAAGTTCTGTTCCGTTAGATACAAACCTAAACAAATCTTGAGAAAGTCCTACTGATATAACACTCTTACTAATTAATACTTCTACTAATACTTCTCCTGTTGAAACAGAAACTAACCTAAGTGATATAGTTATTAAGTCTTCTCTGTACTCTTTACTTGAACCTATTCCTAAATATCTAGCACCTATACCACCGCTTCTAATATTAGAATCTATTGAAATCACAGCACCCTGTACCAATAATCCTGCCAGTAAAAGTGGTTTAACGCTACTGTCCTCTTCAAAAGATTCCCTTGTACTGCGTATAAGTTGTCTTTCTTTAGTTAAACTGTCAAGTCCTACACGTTCTGCTACTTGGAAAAACTTTCCATTTGCTGCATGTTTTAAAGCACGAATAAGAAACGCTTCAGGTGCTTGTGTTATTGCTGTAGAAAATAAAGCAAACTGTCCGTTGCTTCTACGCTGTCCTGTTTGATCTTTAAAACTATTAGGATAAATAGCTATTACTGGTTTTCTTTTTGCAGCAGGTATGCTCTTTAATTCTTCTGATTGTAAATCTAATACAGAAGCTTTTTCAATAATAATATAAGGAAGACCACCTTCCTCTAATAGTGAGCTATATCTTGGCGCACAACTAGAAAGTAAAGCTACCGATAGGAACAGTAATACTAGTTGTACCGCCAGTTTCATCTGTAATCGTAAGCGTGATAAGTTCATTTTCAACTTTGTATTCAATAGTGTTTCCCTCTAGCTCAAGTGAACCTGATGTTTGTGGTGTTTCTCCGAACAGTTGTTCTACCATTTGTCTCGATAGCTGTGCATAGATTCTGCTTTCTAGGTTTCTTATAAACCTTGCAAGTGTAGTGTTGTCTGCTTCTCTAGCTAACTCATCTTGATATGCTTCTATCTCTTCTTTAATATCTTTAACTCTTGTAGACTCTTGGTTCTCTATTGTAAGATAATGACTTGATGTATTTATTCCAGAAAAGCTAGGACTTTTAAACTTGTAAAGTATTTCGTCAGCTTTTAATGCGTCACTAAAAAAAATTAACATAAACAAAAAAATAAAATTACACACAAATAATAAATTAATAAGTGTAGTTATTGATATATTTTTAATCTTTTCTTTGATCTTCACGGTCTGCTTTACTCACTTTATCTATTTCAATTAAGTTAGGAATACCTAATAAAGTTTTAAGAAGTACATCTTGTCTTATGGTTTGATTATCTAAAGATCTAACCCGATCAATTAAAGCTACTATAATCCCATATTGAGAATCTAACTTAGTGCTAAGTCTTTCTTCCATAGCATTTAAACTAGCATCTACCTTTTCATCAACAACATCTATCTTCTTTTCCATACCGTCAATGATTTTATTTATAAGCTTCCAAATAAAGAAACCCAATCCTAGCGCACTAGCAATCGGGAATCCTACTTGGTTTATGAAGTCTATTGCTTCTTGCATTTACTTTACCATTTAACTTTGTCAGCCCAATAAGCTGCAGACATTTTACCTTTTTTAATATTTTTACGATGTCTAGCTTTAAAAGATTTACGTTTCATCTTCATACGTCTAGACTCGCCTGCTTTAGGTTTGCCTGCAGTCTTAGCTCCTTTCTGTCCAAAACGAATAGTCTTTATTTTATCGCCTTCTTTAGCAACTACAATGTGAGACTTTTTAGGATGGCTCGGAGTACGTTTAGGTTTATTGAAACCAGAAACACCTGCTCTTGCAAGCCTTGAGTCTTTCTTCTTAGCCATTATTTCTTCTTCCTTTTCTTAGTTTTCTTTTTATGCAGTCCGTGTCTAGCATGTTGTTTGCCTTTAGCAGTAGCTTCTCTTTTCTTTTTATTTGCTGCTGCAAGTTTTTTTCTACCTGCAGGAGTAGACTTTAGCCTTTTAATCTTAGCAGAAGGCGCATATACTTCACCAGTTTCAGAAGACTTCTTACCACTAGCTGTGCGCCATTTCTGCTTTGTCCACTTCTTTAAAGACTTTTGAGACTTTTTAAGTGCCATTACTTACCTACCTCTTTCATAGCTTTCTTATGTGCAGTAGTAAATGTACTACCTTCACGCATAAGTCTACGCATCATAGTCATGTGTTTAGAAGTATGATGTACTGAGTGTTTTTTAAGGGTATCTTTCTGACGCTTAGTTAGATCTTTTTTTTTAACAGCTTTACCTTTCTTATACATCATACGACCTTTCTTCTTAGCCATACCGCCACCCATCATCTTTTTCTTTTTAGGTCTACCGACTTTTGAACCGTAAGTTCCTTTTCCCATTGGCATTATTTGTATCCTCCGCCTTTTGCTTTGTATTGTTTAGCCAACATCTGTGCTTTTCTTGCACTCCATTGACCTGCTCTTCCACCTTTACTACCTGCTTTGATACGCTCAAACATCCGCTTTCTCATAGTAGGTTTAGTATAATTACCTGCTTTATTTACTGTTGATTTCTTTTTCTTTTTGACTGCCATAATAATCCATTTGATCTCTTAGTTTTATTTGTTGTTTTTTAAAATTAAATTTTTTCTTGTTTCTAACTTCTTGTCTTCTAGCTTGATTTCTAAAACCACCTTTTCTCATAACATTAAATCCTCTAATGCTTCTAGTTTATCTTTAGCCTGTGCAAGTTTATCTAGTTGTTCATCCATAACTTCTATAATGTCTGCGTGTTCTCCTACACCTACACTATTTTTAAAATATACAGATAAGTTTGCTTCGGCTTTAGCTATTTCACCTTTGTATACAGCTTTTAAAGCTTCGTATTGGATTGTATGATTCATATTAGTCATTATCTTTATCCTTTGAATTACTTGCTCCAAAATAGAAGCTGATTACAGCACTTGCCAAACCACCAAGATAACCAAGTACTAAGTTAATTAATGCTTCTGAGTTCTGCTCTGGAGGTTGTAGTGTTACTAAGAATATGTAACCCATGAATCCACCAACAACAGCTATACCCATGATACGAGATGTCCAGTCCTTAGAAAACTTTCCTCTTGCATCTTGTATGTCTGCAGTCTCTAGCGCGTATAGATCAACATCTAGTTCCTTCATCCTAACTTCAAAATCTTTGTCAATCTTTTTAAGTTCTGCAAGTTGTTCAGGTGTCGCAGCTTGTACTGCTGCTTCTATTTTCTTAGGCGTTGGTTCACATCCAAGAGCATCAGCTACCATGTTTGCAGCCATCGAACCCATTGGTCCACCTAGAGCTGTGCCTATAGTAGGAGCTACAGCACCTATAATATTTTTCACATTTTTAAGTAAGTTTAGTTTCATTTGCTTTCTCTTTTAGTTCCTCGTTGTTGAAGCGTATGCTTTCATTTCCTAGAATTTCTTCTACTGATTGCATCGCAAGTTCTAGTGGCATTTCTGGCACACCTTTTAAGTGCGCATTTAACAGTTCTTCATATACTTTTCTAAACTCTTCTCGTTTAATCCAAGCAAGATCTGTTTTAGAACGCAGTTTACAGTCTATTCGATAAGCTCTGTCGAGATCATCTTCAAGATACATTATCAAAATATCACCCATTGATTATCATTTGTTCTAATCTATCTGCCCTGTTGCCCACTTGTTTTGCCCAACGACTATCAAGCATTTCCTTACCTGCTGTCTCATAGTCACCTTCTTCCATCGCACCTAAAAACTTTTTAAAGTTTAAAAGTTTTGTCAAACCTAAATTAAATATCATATTAATAATAGCTCGTTGTCTAACGTCTGTTAAATCTGCAAACCATTTGAATACTCTAGTTGCTTCTTCTTCACAAATTGTTATATCGTTGGCAAGAAGATAGTCAGACTCATCCATAGTAATACCACGCTCTTCTATGTTTCTACCCACACCCAGAGTTAAAAATCCTGCCGAGCATTTGTAAGGTCGTAGTTCTACACCTTCGTCACGTTTAAGTTCTTCAATTAGTTTGTCTTTGTTCATTTATAACCTCGTTTCGTTTTTCTAATATAGCTCTAAGACTAGGTCTAGTTGTTTCAAAGAATGATTCTCCTGCATACATGTTATTTCTATCTTCTGGATCACCACCTTCTGCTAACTCAACTCTGCCACCTTCTGCGTATTCAACAGCAGGTGATCTTTTTCTTGAAGGAGTATCTTCTAATTCATCTAAATCAAAGTTAGGAGCAATCATCCTATTGTATAAAGATAAAAATTCATTAAATACTGTAGGTTTAACAGCTTTGACAAAAGCTCCTTCAATATCGTTTTCTGATAAATTTTTAGGAATTTGATTAAACATAGCTTCTCTAAAATTTTCTACAACTGCAGCAGTAGGAGAAGCATTTTCTAACCAAAACTGGTGACCTGTTGCTGCTCTAACAGCTTTTTCAATTCTCCAATCTACCAAACCAGAAAGCATCGCTCCTTCTTGCCACCATTTTCCACTAAATCTTTCAGGAGTATTGTTTTCATAATAATCTTGGTGAGGACTTGCAAATATTTGAAGTTCTCTTAATCCTGATATAATACCAACACCTGCTATCATTTTTAAAGCAAGTCTAGTGTCACCATCTTGTACTCTTTTCAATACCGAGTTTAACTGTGAAGTTTTATACTGTGTCCACGACAAAAATAATCCTAAAGATCTAACAATCGGATCTTGACTTTGAGAAAATACAAGTCTATTTCCTGTAGTAGGAACACCTACATCTCTATCTTGAATCTTTTTACCTACTTTTAAAAGTGTTCCTGTGCCTGCTGTATCTTCTAAAATTTCATCTATACTATTAAACTTAGATAAATATTTTAAATCATCATTATCTAAACCCATTTGATTTAACTGAGTTCTAATGTTTCTAGGAACAACATTTTTTCCTGCATAAGTTTTAGAAAATTTAAATGCGTCTCTTATTCCTGCATTAAAAGCAAATCTAGCTGCTCCATCAGTAAGTCTTTGCATTTGGTTAATTTTAAAAAATGTGTGTGTAGCTTTATTTAAAGCTAATTGAAAAGCATTTGTAGGACTGCTTGCCGAGCTTATCAAAGCTTCTAAATCTTTTTCAAGAGTTGTACTTTTTCCTTTTGCTATGCCTAGTTTATAAGCATAGTTTGAATCCTTTCTATAAGGAGTTAATAACGCTTTAGCAGCAGAACCAAATGAACTATTAACAAAAGGTTGAACAAAATCTGCAGCCTGTGAAATAGCTGCTCTTGGAAGCATAGATGTATTTGCTAAAAATGTAAGTAATGACATAGCTGTTTTCGTAACATCATTATTTAAAGCACTATCAGCACCATGAGTTTTAAAATATGAATTAATAGTTTGTTGAATTAATTTAACTTTTTTACCGTGTTGTTTTTCATCTAAAATACCATTTCGATATTTTTTATGTAAACCGCCTAATAATTTATTTATAACTTGTCCTTCTTCTCCAAATACTCTGGCAAATTCAATACTTCTAACACTTGACATAACCCATTTATTTAACAAATCATTTAAATTATTTTCTAAATAAGGTTCTAATTTTTTAATAGCTTCTAGATCTGTAAAATATCTTTTCTTTTTAAAATTTTCTAAATAAGGAACAGCACTCATGTTTACAATTTTTTTTGTTTTCTGATCTGTTGCAATATAATTTTTAATTCCACCACCTGTCATATTATCAAAAATATCTTTTGTTATGCTGTTAATTTGTTTCCTAGATAACTTTTCAGATTTATTTTGTATTTTTACAGCTTCTCTAATTGCTTTTTTAAATCCTTTAGGATCTGATAAAATTTGATTATTATAAAATTGAGGAAGACCATAGTTTTCTAACTCATCAAATTTAATTCCTGCTCCTTTAACATAAAAAACTCCAAAATGTTTTCTAAAATCTTCAACATTTGTTATCAATGTTCGCATATCAGCAACTTCAGTTTTATTTAAATTAAATTCTTTTATAACATTTTCTTCTGTGTCAAGTTTTCTTATTATTTTAAAAGCAGCAGACTGTTCTTTAAGCGAAGAAGTAGACAATATTTCAGATATACGATTAAAAAAATGTGTAGAAACATTTTCTGCAGCTTGTTCTACCCCTAATACATTTTTATAGTCTCCTCCTTGTATTTGAAACATTAACCTAGCAAGAGTTTCATTTTCTCCACCATGAGCAATATTTTTAGTTGCTAAAGTTCCTGCTGTATTAACTTTTAAAAAGTTATGTAAAGCAATTCTTCTGCTCATAGACCAACTATCATTGAATCTATCTTTTACAGCTTTGGTAACATAAGGATTTTTATTAATTGATCTATGAAAAGCTCCTAACGCAACACCTGCCATTGCAAAAGAAATAGGAAGCGCACTTTCGTCTGCATCATCTTCAATAAAAGTTCCTACTGAAAAACCAACTGTTCCTCCTAACACAGAAGCAGCAAAACTTTGAGTTATTGCTTGCATTATGTTTGGAGTTAACTTTCCTTGTTTACCTAATACTGTAACAGTACCGTTAGCAACAGTAGCTTTTCCTTTACCAACATTTTTAATTAAAGGAAGAAACTGTCTATTTGCAAATTTTAAGGCTTGTTGATATTCTGCTTCTATCTTTGGATTTATTTTTATATTTTTAAAACTGCCTTCTAACTTTGCTAAGTCTTCTTTTAAATCTTTATATTTTTTTATATTATCTTTAGCTTTTAAAAATAATTGAGTAGCACCACCAGATTTTTCAAGTTCTTTTAAAATAGGAGTGTTTTCAATTAAAGCTTTAGCTGTAGCTTCTTCAAGATCTTGTGCTTCTTTGGTAGATAATTTAACTGCAGGAGTATCTACAATAGAACTTTTCACAATGTTTTCTTTACCTGTGATTTCGCTTTTACCTAAATTAATACTAGGATCATCTGCAACATGAAGTTTGTTAGAAAGTCTATTTGAAATTGCTGTTCCTGCTAAAGTAGAAGCTCCTCCTAAACCTGCAGCAAACAAAACATTTGTAGGATCTACTTCTCCGTGTGTAGCATAATCATAAATAGCCATGTCAGACGAAGCTATACCTGCACCTATTCCAGTTGCTCCTAGTTTTCCAACCTTTGCAATTTTAGCCCACGGTACAAGAAACGTAACAGGATCAAAAAAAGCTACTGCTGCTCTTCCTGTAAATACTGATAACTCATCTTCATATTTTTTAAAGTCTGTACCATATTTAGTCTTCATTGTTTGAAAAACTTTATCTCTTCTTTGTCTTTCAACAGCTTTTATATTTTCTGAAACACTTTTATCGTTTGTTAAAGACATTGTACCTGCTTTAAAAATACGATATAAGTTTCCAAATGTAGTTTTTTCTAGCCTACCTCCAAGTTCTACAAGTTCAGATGTTTCAGGAGTGTCTTCAAGAGTCTCCTGTTCTGTAGTGGTAGAAGATTGAAAACTGTTTAAAGATCTATAAGTATTAGCTAAATCTTCATATTTTTTATAAAACTCATCATCTTGTAAAACTGGTTCTTCTTGTTTTTCAGATAGCTGTCTATATTTATTACCTAGTTCTTCATAATATTTTTTAAATTCATTGTCTTCAGCAGAAGATTGCATTTCTTCTAGTTTTTCTTTTTCTTCTCTACGTTTTTTTTCTTCTTCTGTTTCATTAAAAGTATCAAACGTAGTCAAAGAACTTGATGTTAAAACTGTCATTTATTATTTCTCCAGATTTATCTTGGTCTTCTTAAAAGACTAGGTGCGCCTAATACATTTCCTTGTTCATCTGTAAAAGGATATACTTCTTTAACTGTTTCTTCTGTTAATCCTAAAAGACTTAACGCTTCTTTATATCCAGATTCATTTTTAGATCTTCCAGATATAAAGTTATTTATTCTTGCTTTCGCTTCTTTTTCAGAATTTTTATCTACTAATGTTGAAACTGATTCAAGAATTGACTTACTAAGTACTTGTGATCCTGTTTCTACATCTCGTCTAGCTTCACGCAACATTTGAGAACTTGTTTTTTTCTTATCGTTACGAGATTCAACATATCTTATGTTATCGTCAACATTAATTCCAGATGTTACAACAGAAGGTTTTGTTTCTGCTTCTTCTTCTTTTTCTTTTTCTACATTAGTATCTAATATTATTCCTGATTTTTTAGCTTGTTCAAAAATAAATTCTTTTCTTACTGGATCTGTTTCGTTATTATAACCTTCTTGAAATTCCTTTCTAACGCTTTCTCGATTCGCCTCATCCTCAACATCATCAAAATCACCCTCATATTGAGGACCTCCAGATTTTACAATGTGTTCTTCTGGAGTAGATTTGTTATAAGATAAACCAAATGAAGTTGCAAATTCATCTGTAATAGAAAAATTAGCAGCAAGTTCGTTAAGAGTTTCTTTATAAATTTCTAAAGCAGGTGGCATTTTTTCTGGATTCAATAATTCTGCATTAGTAAATTTTCTTGAAGCCCTTTCTATAAAGTCTTGTTCAAAATTATAAGCTTGTTCATTTTTGTCATCGTTAATTAATTTACTGTGAAGATCATAAAAAGTAAGTTCCATACTAAACGCTTCATCACTAATTCCTTGTTTATTGAGAGGATCTGTTAATGTAATACTAACTGATTTTCCTAACGTACTTTTATCATCAGCAATATTCTTTGTTACAAAGTCTTTTACTGACTTATTTACTTTAAATCTTTCTCCTGTTTTATAAAAAGACTCAAGCGTTACAGGATCTGGAGACTGTACTCCATAAACAGTTTCACTTAAAGGTCCTCTAGATTTTTCTAAAGTTAATCTGTTTTGATTTTGAGAGCTTAAAAAAGCAGCTAACTTATCTGCAGTTTGATCAGTTACTCCCTCTAAAGTTACCGAGGTATCTCCACTTATAATTCTTTGTAAATGATCTTTTTCTTTTAATCCTAAAGCTTTTAATAAAGAAGAACCAACATTTGCATTATTCGCTATTTTAGTTTGTGACTCTTTTAAAGCTTTATTAATAGGTCTAAGATACATAGTTTTATCATCTTTACTTTTAGTGTAGTGTTTAAATTCACTATAAGCGTTTATTTTATCTTGATATGCAACTATATCGTCTTTAATTTGTTCTTGAACAAAGTCTCTTACTTCTTGCTCAGTATTAAAATCATCTTTAAAGTTTTGTCCTGATTTAAATTTTTTTAATTCTTGATTAAAATAAGCTTCTTTCCAAGTATCTATACTAGCGTTTTGTTTTCTTAACATATTGTTAAAGTCTGACCAAAAATCTACACCTTCATTAAAACGTCTAACATGAGTATCTAAAACAGGTTGGAAACTTTCATTTATTTGTTTAACGCGTTTCTTTGCTTTACTTCTTAAATACATGTTTCCACCAAGCACACCTAGCATTGCACCTGTAAACAATTTTGCTTTCTTTTCTCTTTTTTTACTCTTTTGTCTAGCTTGTGCTAATAAAGATTCGCCTAGTTGTTCTATTGCCATTACTCTTCCTCTGTAGTTTCAGGTTTACTTAATAAACTTTCTGCTTTAACTTCTTCTATTTGTTCTACTATCTTTTCTGGTAAAACTTGAGAAGCTTTCTTTTTATATGCGTCAGGTACTAAAGTTTCTTTAGCTGTTTCAATTATGGTTTGCAGTCCTTTTAATTGTTCTTTTCCATCAGAAGGTTCTTCATCTTCTTCACGATATATTTTATAATCAAGAACTCCTGCTTTTTCTGCTAAACCCATAACCATATACATTGTAGGTTCTATCATTAAAGACATTAAATCAGGATTAAACATTCCTTCTTCAAACCCTGCATACAAAATAACTTTAGTAATATCAGCTATTGGAGTTCCTCTGCTTGCCATGTCTGTAATAGAAGATAAAGCATCAGGCTCAGTTAGTTTTATAAACATCCCATCTATAGCAGTTGGCAAATCAGTAAACTCTGGCGGTTGTTGCCACTTGTAAACAAGATCAGGATTATCAGTTAAACTTTGACCTGCGATAGGTCTGTCTCTGTTTCCTAAAAATTCTAATCCTTCACGACTTACATTTTCCATGTTTTATCCTTAATTTAATTGTTCAGAAGTATACTGTTCTAAAAATTGATCATAAATATTTTGACCAGAAGCTGCTCCGTAAAGCATAGTGCTTGCAACAGGAGAACCGTAGTAAAAACCTTGTTCTGTTAAATCTCTATCTTCTACCATATTAATATTTCTATTTAAAAAAGATCCAACATAAGGTCTACTTGATCCTAGTTCTTCTACGTTTGTAATGTTATTTGGTTTGTAAGGAGGAGTATCACCTGTAAATAATTCTACTATGTTTCCTATAATATTTTTTTCTTCACCTGCAGGAGCTTTACCTATAGGTTCTCTAGGATTATTTTTTTCATCTTCTATTTGATCTTCTTTAGAATATTCCATAGTTTTTATATCAGGAAAACAATCTGTTATAAAATTACCTGCTTTACTATTTAAAGCTGCTCCTAAAAGTTGTTCTTTAAAAACATCTTTAATACTTTTCGCAACATTATTAGCTTCTTCTGGACTTGAAAAATAATCAATAGCTGTTTCTTTTATTTTTTCAACATTATCAAGAATATCTTTTGAAGCCCAAGGCATAGCTATTGCAGTTCCTAACTGTCCAATAATTTTTAACTTACTATTTTTTTTATCTGTTTTACTAGCTAAATAGTTTCCAATTTCGTTACTATACTTGCTAACAGTTGTAGCAACATTTCTAATTAAATTACCTATTGTTTCCATTATTAACTCCCTACTTTTCCAAACATGCTTGCAATAAGAGTACCGACACTATTAATATTTTTTTCCCAATCTCCTGCACTTTGTCCTTCATTAGCAATAGCTTGAGCGTATAGTTCAGCTTTTCTGTTTTCTTCATTTTCATATTTTTGAAAATTAAATGTAGCTTGATCTCTTAACTCTTGCCATAAAAATGAAAGTGATTGATTATTTAAATTAAAAGCGTTCATTGCGTTTTGCATAGACACTTGATTAGCTGCTGCAGTATTGATAGTATTAGCTTGTCTTCTCCACGCTATGTTAGATTGCTCTACAGTTTGTGCATTTTGTTTATTCCATTGTTCTCTATTAAAAGCAACTTGAGCATTAAACTTATTAATCTCAGTAGCCATTGCTGCATTAGCTCTTTCTACATCTGCTTCAACATTAAATCTTAATGCGTTGTTTGCATTTTCTACTTGAGCATTAAATTGAGACATCGAAGTAGCTTGTTGAGAATTAAACTTTTCAATTTCTGATGCTAAACCTGTCATAAACTGCTGTGTTTGATTTTCACTTGTAGCGTTAAACTGTCTTGCTGCGTTAGTAGCAGCTTGATTAGATAACATAGTTTGTTGTTTCATTTGAGCTGTTAGTACATTAGACTGTTGCTCATTATTAAGATTAGCCATGTCCATACCAAGAAAAGCTTGTGCATTTTGTATCTGTGCTTTCTGGTAAAAATCAGCATCAGCTAAATTCATTCTAGCAACGATTGTTGCGTTTTGAATAGCTGCTTGTTGCTCTAAATTAGCTTCTGTCAAACTTACGGTTTGTAAGTATTTACTGTTCGCTAAAGCTGTTTGTTGATCTGCACTAAACTGAGCAAGATCTAATTTAAATACATTGTTTGCATTTTGTAAAGCTGTTTGCTGTCTTGCTTGAGCATTAAATATTTCTTCTCTAGATTCTATGTCTCTTGTTTGTGCTACGTTTGCTTGTATTGCTTGTGCATTAGACTGTGCAATAGGAACAGCAGACTGTACTATAGCATTAAATAAATTATCTCTACCTACTGTAGAAGCCGATAAACCTCTTTGAGCTAACATCTGCTCTACTGCTGCAACTGCAGGATTAGCCCATGTAGGTATTTCTCCGCTTTCCATTCCTTTTAAAAGACTGTCGAGTTGGTTAGATACTAAAGCTTCTTCTGGAAGACTTCCTATAACTCCTCGTTCTTGTTCTGTAAGATCCATTAAACGATCTTCAAGAGCTTCTGGATCGTTTCCTAAATCTGTAATAGCTTGTTCAGATATACCTGCATTACGCAGTTGTTTTTTAGCTCTTGTAACTCTTGATAAAGTTGTACCTGCTGCTTGAGCTGCAATAGCAATAGCATTAGGACTAAGCGTACCAACCACTCTCTCTGTTAACGCTCCTTGAGGTATTTCAACTTCTACAGCTTCAATAGGAGCAACTTGATCTACTTGAGCAGCTTGAGCTAAAGATTTATCTCCTATATCTCCTGTAGCTACTGGAACTGCTTCTTGTGCAGTTACTTGAGCAGCTTCCATAGTTGTTGGAGTTATTGCAGTCGGTGCGTCTGCTTGTGTAACTTGTGCTTGTACAGCAGGAGCTAAAGTAGGAGCTGTTATCTGTTGTCCAGTTATAGGATCAATTTCACCCATTTGCATAGTCGTTGCATCTGGTCCAGCTTGGACCATAGAAGGATCAGGTATTTGTGGTCCTTGTCCTCTTCCTTCTATAATATCTAAAGCTTTTTGTCTAGATGTATTGTCTCCAACATCAGGTAGTTCGTATGAAAAATCAGTTTCACCATTTTCTAAATCTTGACCTGCTTGACCTGCTTGACCTGCTTGACCTGCTTGTTGCATTGTAGAAGAAACAGGAGTAGTTGCTGCAGGTGACATTGTTCCTCCTGCTAACTCTCTACCTATTCTTTCTCTTTGTTCTGCTAACAACTGTTGAGTTTCTTCTCTAGTTCTTGGAACTGACTCTCCTCTAGCTGCTCTCATTGCATCAAATGCAGCATCTCTTGCTGCTTTATCTATATCATATTGACCAGATTCTGTATATGCGTCTCTGCTAGATTCAAAAGAAGATCCTACACCGCTATATAAATAAGCAGAAGGACTAATACTAAACGCAGCTAAACCTTCTGGAATTGATACTTGACTTTCAGCTTTAGCAGAAGCCATTCCTTGTGCGCCTGATCCTTTTGCAGGTCGATCAGTTCTTTGTCTATCAAAGTAACCTTCAGGAGCTAAGTTTTTTAATAATTCTTTTTGTTCTTGAGCTGCTTTTGCTATTTGTTCTGCGCTATATCCTGTTTCAACAGCAGCCTCCACAATAGATTGTTGTTGAGCTGCTAGTTCTTTATCTGTAAAAATTCCTTTTAAACCAGCTCCTAGTGCTGCAATATAACTTCCTATAGTTTTAGGACCTTTTGTTAAAACTTCTTTTACAACTGGTCCTGCACTATTTGTTAAAATGCTTGCACCTATAACAGGACCTGCTTCTACAACAACATCTTTAAACGCATCTAAAAAGTTTTTATTTTGAAAACTTGTAACAGCTTTATCAGTTAACATTTGTGACACAGCTCCTTCTCCTACAGGAACTTGTGAAACATCTTGGACAGAACTCATTGAGCCTAAAACATTATCTATTTTACTTGTAAGAGGAGGTGTTTTTACATTTAAATAAGTTGAAGGTCTACTAGGAGCAGAAGAAGCAGGAGTAATTGTACCAACTGTAGAAGGAGAAGTTGCTCTTCCAAGTTTAGGAGCAATGTTACCTATTGTTCCTCTTAAATCTCTATC
>Ga0208157_1000687_pt1 | contig 17392 bp, 10 predicted proteins | sample 5_EtaG_FD_184077 | JGI IMG/M metagenome (GOLD analysis project Ga0208157, IMG submission 184077) | Marine viral communities from the Subarctic Pacific Ocean - 5_ETSP_OMZ_AT15132 metaG (SPAdes) (version 2) | ecosystem: Environmental > Aquatic > Marine > Oceanic | place: Pacific Ocean | collected...
TAGACCTCAAACAGCTGAAATATTTTTTGAAGATGTGTTAATGGCTTTAGTTTTTTACGGTATGCCATTGCTTGCAGAAAATAATAAACCTAGATTATTATATCATTTAAGACGTAGAGGTTACAGGGGTTTTAGTATGAACAGACCTGATAAACTTTGGAATAAATTATCAACTACTGAAAAAGAAATAGGAGGTATACCAAATACTAGTGAAGATATAAAACAAGCTCATGCAGCTGCTATTGAAATGTATATACAGCAATACGTAGGTCATATAAAAGATGGAGTGTATGGTAATATATATTTTAATAAAACATTAAATGATTGGGCTAGGTTTGATATAACAAAAAGAACAAAGTTTGATGCTTCTATAAGTTCTGGTCTCGCTGTCATGGCTTGCAATAGAAACTTGTATAGACCAAACGCTAAAATAGAAAAACCAAAATTGAATATAAATATTGCTAAATATCATAACAGAGGCAATACTTCAAAAATAATAAAATAACATATGGCAGAATATACTAATAATTATTTTCCTAGTCAAGTTGTAAGTGATGCTGAAAAGTTGAGTTATGACTATGGTTTAAAAGTTGCTAAAGCTATAGAGCATGAGTGGTTTAATAAAGATCAAGGTATAAACAGATATCATAAACACTATAACGATTTTCATAAATTAAGATTATATGCTGAAGGTAATCAATCAATACAAAAATATAAAGATGAGTTGTCTATTAATGGTGATTTATCTTATCTAAACTTAGACTGGACACCAGTACCTATTATACCTAAGTTTGTTGATATAGTTGTTAATGGTATGGCTGACAGATCTTATGATATAAAAGCTTATTCGCAAGATCCATATGGTATTGCAAAAAGAACTGAATACATGCAGTCTATAGTTGACGACATGAATACAAAAGAAATAAACGACTTTGTTCAACAAAAATTTAATATTAACCTTTATCAAAACGATCCAGATACATTACCTGAGACAAAAGAAGAGTTAGAGCTTCACATGCAATTAAGCTACAAGCAAGCCGTAGAAATAGCAGAAGAACAAGCTATAAATGTTTTGTTAGATGGTAATAAATATGATTTAGTAAAAAATAGATTTTATAGAGATTTAACTGTTTTAGGTATAGGCGCTGTTAAAACAAACTTTACAACTTCAGAAGGTGCGATTGTAGAATACGTTGATCCTGCTGATTTAGTTTATTCTTATACAGAATCACCTTACTTTGATGATATATACTATGTTGGTGAAGTAAAAACTATACCTGTAAACGAATTAGCAAAACAATTTCCATTTTTAGAACAAAGTGATTTAGAAGAGATAATGCAATCACGATCACTTTATACTAACAATTCATATAAAAATGCTAGTAGTTATGATGAGTTTGATAGTAATAAAGTTCAAGTTTTATACTTTAATTATAAAACCTATATGAACGAAGTTTACAAAATAAAAGAAACTGCTACAGGTGCTGAAAAAGCAATAGAAAAAGATGATTCGTTTAACCCGCCTTCTGAGTCTGAAGGTAATTTTTCAAGATTAGATAGAGTAATAGAAGTATTGCAAGAAGGTGCTATGGTTCTTGGTACTAATAAATTACTTAAATGGGAAATAGCTAAAAACATGATGAGGCCAAAAAGTAATTATACTAAAGTTAAAATGAACTATAGTATAGTAGCCCCTCGTATGTATAAAGGCAATATAGACTCTCTAGTAAAACGTATTACAGGTTTTGCTGATATGATACAGCTTACACATTTAAAACTACAACAAGTTATGTCTCGTATGATACCTGATGGTGTTTATTTAGACGCAGATGGTTTAGCTGAAATAGATTTAGGTAATGGTACAAACTATAATCCACAAGAAGCTTTAAACATGTTCTTCCAAACAGGTAGTGTTATTGGTAGATCGTTCACGCAAGATGGCGATATGAATCCTGGTAAAGTGCCAATACAAGAAATAACATCAGGTAGCGGTGGTAATAAAATACAAGCTCTTATAGGTAATTATAATTACTATATGCAAATGATACGTGATGTAACTGGATTAAACGAAGCAAGAGATGGTAGTATGCCAGATGAAAGAGCTTTAGTTGGTATACAGAAAATAGCTGCTGCAAATAGCAATACAGCTACAAGACATATATTAGATTCTGGTTTGTTTTTAACAGCAGAGGTTGCAGAACAACTATCACTTAGAATATCTGATATTGTAGAATATTCACCAACAAAAGAAGCTTTTATACAAAGTATAGGTGTACATAACGTTGCTACACTTGAAGAGATGTCTAGTTTACATTTGTATGATTTTGGTATATTTATAGAGTTAATGCCTGATGAAGAAGAAAAAGCTATGCTTGAAAATAATATTCAAATGGCATTACAGCAACAAACTATAGATTTAGAAGATGCTATTGATGTTAGACAAATAAACAACGTTAAGCTTGCAAATGAGGTTTTAAAAATAAGAAGAAAAAGAAAAATGGAAATGGATCAGGCTATGAAAGAGCAAAACATGCAAGCGCAAGCTCAAGCAAACGCTCAACAGCAACAAGTAGCCGCTCAAATGGAAGTACAAAAACAACAAGCGTTAACACAATCAGAAGCTCAAATTGAACAACTAAAAGCACAGCTTGAAGCACAAAAACTTCAATACGAAATGCAAGCAAAACAACAGCTAATGGCTTTAGAGTTTGAGTTTAATATGAGGTTAAAAAATATGGATGTTCAAACTACTCAACAAAAAGAAAAAGAAAAAGAAGATCGTAAAGACGAAAGAACAAGAATACAAGCTTCTCAACAGTCACAACTTATAGAACAAAGAAAAAATGATTTACCAGCTAAAAAGTTTGAGTCATCAGGTAATGATATACTAGGTGGTGCAAACGTTGGTGATATGTCTATGTTTGGACCTAGATAAGCAATTTATTAATTATATAATATTTTATTATGGCAAAAAGCGAAAAAGAAACTACAGCTGAAAAGGTTGTAGAGCAAAAAAAAGATGACAATGTTGTTAAAGTTAATCTTAGTAAACCTAAATCCAACGAAGAAAACAACGTTACAAAAGTTGATTTAACCAAAAAACCAGAAGAAAAAAATGAAACCAAAGAAGAAACTACAGAAAATACAACTAACGACACAAGAGTGGTTGAACTCGTTGAAGATACCGAGTCCGTACAAAAACAAGAAGAAGTACAGTCGGAAGCAGAAGCACAAGAAACTCCAGTCGTAGAAGAAATAAAAGAAGAAGAGGTAAAAGAAAAAGCTGAAGAACTAGCTGAGCAAACTGAAGAAGCTATAGCAGAAGCAGAAGAAACTGGTAAACCTCTTCCAGAAAACATACAAAAGCTTGTTGATTTTATGAATGAAACAGGCGGTGGTTTAGAAGATTATGTAAAGTTAAATCAAGATTATTCTAAACTAGACAATATATCTTTATTAAAAGAATATTACAAACAAACAAAACCTCATCTTAACTCAGAAGAAATAGAATTTATGATGGAAGATGCTTTTTCTTTTGATGAAGAAGAAGATGAGCCAAGAGATATAAAAAGAAAAAAACTAGCTTTGAAAGAGCAAGTTGCTCAAGCAAAGTCGCATTTAGAAAATGCAAAAACCAAGTATTACGAAGAAATACAGTACGGAAACAAACTGACGAGTGATCAGCAAAAAGCCATTGATTTTTTCAATAGATACAACAAAGAGTCAAAAGAACAAAAGGAAATTAGTGAAAAACAAACACGTACTTTTTTAAACAAAACTAATCAGCTATTTAATAAAGACTTTAAAGGTTTTGAATACAATGTTGGTGAAAAAAAGTTTAGATTTAACGTTAAAGACGCAGGTACAGTTAAAGAAAACCAAAGTGATATTAGTAATTTTATAGGGAAGTTCCTTGATAAAAATAACGAAATAAAAGACACTAAAGGTTATCATAAAGGTTTGTTTACAGCTATGAATCCTGATGCTATTGCAAAACATTTTTACGAGCAAGGTAAAGCTGATGCTTTAAAAGAAAGTATAGCTAAGTCTAAAAACGTTAGTATGGATCCAAGGCAAGAGTTTAATGGCCAGATAAATACAAGCGGTATTAAAGTAAAAGTGTTAGGTGATAATTCTAATGACTTCAAATTTAGAATTAAAAACAAAAAATAACAATTTAAAATTACAAAATTATGGCAATTTCAAACCCTGGTGGTAATTTAAATAGCGTACCTGCTCCAATAAAGCAAACGTTACAAAATAACTACCTAGACTTAGCGTCTACAGCTGGACAAGGCTGGGCGCAACAATATGTACCAGATCTAATGGAGAAAGAAGCTGAAGTTTTCGGACCGAGAACTATTTCAGGTTTCTTATCGCAAGTTGGAGCTGAAGAAGCGATGACTGCTGACCAAGTTGTTTGGTCTGAGCAAGGTCGTTTACACTTATCTTATTTAGGACACGTTCACTCTACTACTGGTGGTGCTGATTCAAGTTCTCAAATAGATATTATTTCTGATATTGATGGTAACACTGATGTAGCTTCTGGTAATCACGGTATACGAGTTAATGATACTGTTATTATTTCTGATCCTACAAATGGTGTTGTTAAAGCTTTAGTAGTTACAGTTGCAACTGATAGAATTGATGTAGCTCCTTACGGTGCTGCTGCTTTAACAGGTACAACTTCTGGTAGCGCTACAACTGTATTAGTTTACGGTTCTGAGTTTCCAAAAGCTAGTCAATATTTTAAAGCTACTGGTGATGCTACTAGTGATACTAGAGGTGCTAACGAGCCTTCTTTTAAATCATTTAACAACAAGCCAATCATAATGAAAGATTACTACGAAGTATCAGGTTCTGATGCATCTAGAATTGGTTGGGTTGAAGTATCTACTGAAGCTGGTCAATCAGGTTACTTATGGTACTTAAAAGCTGAAGCTGATACAAGAGCACGTTTTACTGACTATATTGAAATGGCAATGCTTGAAGCTGAAAAAGGTGGTGCTGGAAACGATATTACTGAAGAAGCTGGTGTTATGGGAACTGGTGCTGTTACATCTAACGATGCTACTAAAAACACAGGTACTGAAGGTTTATTTGCTGCTATTGAAGATAGAGGTAATATAACTACTGGTGTTACTGGTGTTAACGCTGCTACTGATTTAGCTGAGTTCGATGCAATACTTGCTGAGTTTGATAAGCAAGGTGCTATTGAAGAGTACATGATGTTTGTTAACAGATCAACTAGTTTAGCTATTGACGATATGTTAGCTTCAATGAACTCTTACGGAGCTGGTGGTACATCTTATGGTGTATTTAACAACTCTGAAGACATGGCATTAAATTTAGGTTTCTCTGGTTTCAGAAGAGGTTCTTATGACTTCTACAAATCTGACTTTAGATACTTAAATGATAAAGCTACTAGAGGTGGTATTAACTTAACAGCTGGTGCTAATGCACTTAGAGGAGTTATGATACCTGCTGGTACTTCTACTGTTTATGATCAAAATGTTGGTGCTAGTATGAGACGTCCTTTCTTACACGTAAGATATAGAGCTTCGCAAACTGATGACAGAAGAATGAAGACTTGGGTTACTGGTTCGGTTGGTGCTGCTACATCTGCTTTAGATGCAATGCAATTACACTTCTTATCAGAAAGATGTTTAATTACTCAAGGTGCTAATAACTTCATGTTATTAAAATAAACACTTTTTAAAAGACCGGGGCTTCGGCCTCGGCCTTTTATTTTATTAATTTTATTATATATTATATTATGGCAAAAAAACAAAAAACAGAAAAAGCAGAGGTGCCTGTTGTTGAAACACCAGTTGTTGAAACACCAAAACCTAAAAAAGTTGAACCTAAAAAATCAAAGTGGGAAATAAGAGATAGAGTATATAAATTAAAAGGAAACAAAAGACCTTTAAGCTATATGTTAAAAACTTCTAATGTTTACTATTTTGACGCTGAAAAAGGTTATGAAAGAGAATTAAAGTACTGCCAAAACCAAAGAACACCTTTTATAGATGAAATGGTTGGTGATCAAAGATTAGAGCACGTTATATTTAGAAGTGGTAATCTTTTTGTTGAAAAAGAAAAAACAACTTTACAAAAATTACTTTCTTTATATCATCCACACAGAGATAAAATATACGAAGAGTATAATCCTGTAGCTATAGCTGAAAACCAAATAGAGTTTTTAGAATTAGAAGCAGACGCTATATTATTAGCTAGACAAATGGATATAGATATGGCTGAAGCTATCATGCGTGTAGAAAAAGGTTCTGAAGTATCTAGGATGAGTTCTAACGAGCTTAAAAGAGATTTACTAGTGTTTGCTCGTAATAATCCTGCTTTGTTAATAGAATTAGCATCTGATGATAATGTTCAACTTAGAAACTTTGGTATTAAAGCTGTAGAACTTGGTATTATTAAATTATCTTCTGATCAAAGAAACTTTTTATGGGGTTCTAACGATAGAAAAATAATGACAGTACCGTTTGACGAGCATCCATACACTGCTTTAGCGCATTGGTTTAAAACTGATGAAGGTATGGAAATATATACAAATATAGAAAAACGATTAAACTAATCAAACTGTAGAGCGGTCGCTCTTCGGGGCGATCGCAACTACAACAAAATATTTATATGAAGTCAAAGGGTTTAGGTGATACTGTAGAAAAGATAACAACAGCAACTGGTATAAAAAAGTTTATACATAAAATTACTGGTGGTGATTGTGGTTGTGATAAAAGAAAACAAATGTTAAACAAAGTATTTCCTTATAAAAAAAATAAATAATGGCAGTAAGTATAGATACAGTATATCAAAGAGTTCAAGCTTTAGTTAATAAAGAACAAAGAGGTTATTTAACACCTACAGAGTTTAATTTATTTGCTAACAAAGCTCAAATGGATATTTTTGAACAATATTTTTATGATTCACATCAGTTTAAAAGAAGACCTGGTAGTAAACAAAATAATATCGATCCTATCGAAATGCTTAATCAAAAAATACGTATTTTTAAAGAAAGATATGAAATTCTTCAACCAGCTTGGTCACCTATTTCTCAAAATCCTAATGGAGGTGTAGCTATTAATTTATTTTTACCAAACTTATATTCTTTAGATTCTGTAAGTGTTTTAGTAAAACAATATAATGGCCAAGACGTAGAAGTAATTTGTCCTAAAATAGAATTAGAAGATATTTCTATAATAAAAAGCTCTCCATTATTAAAACCAAGTTTTAATAGACCAGTTTATTATGTAGAAAATAACGATGGAGTAAATTCGTCCGTTGGACTTGGAGGTGAAGCTATAAAGTTTCTGCCAATAGGCGATGATTATTTAGCCGCAGGATTAGCTCTTCCATCAGGAATAGCTTATTACACAAGAACTCCTAACGCAGTGCAATGGAACGGTTATAACATAGGTGGTGCGTTTGCTTATAACGCTAGCAATAGTGTTGATTTTGAGTTACACTCTTCAGAACAAACAAACTTAGTTAACAATATATTAAAATCAGTAGGCATATCATTAAAAGATCCTAGTTTGTATCAAGCTGGTCAAGTAGAAGAAACTAAAGATATTAATCAAGAAAAACAATAATTAAATGGGTTTATTAGACAATCATACTCCACGACAACATTATCAAAACAACCATCCTAATAGAAACAATAGTTCTCATGGTAATACTGGTACGTATAACCATTATCAGTTTATATCTTTAGACAACATAATAAATCAATTTATAATTGGATATGTCGGTGAAGGAAAATTAATTAGTAAAGTTGATCGTATGCAAGTTATTTTTCATGCGCAAAGAGCTTTGGCTGAATTAAGCTTTGATACTTTTAAATCTATAAAATCTTTAGAATCACACGTTACTAATTCTTTAGTTTTACCATTACCTATAGATTATGTTAATTATACTAAAATATCTTGTGTAGATGGTGCTGGTATAAAAAAACCATTATATCCAACTTTAGGTAGAAGTTCAAATCCTCAAAAATATCAAACAGATGATGATTATGAGTATTTATTTACAAAAAATACTTTTGAAGATATTGATAAGATTAACAATGGATTTACAATTGAAAATTTTGATGGTAATTTTATACCTTCTGGAGAGCTAACAAGAAATGGTAGTTTTCATGGTGGTAATGCTCATTGGAGTTTAAACACAACTTTTAGCTCTACTGGTCAATTAAACTTACCAAATTCACCATCGCAGCCAGTTGTTACAGCTACTGGTACTAATATATTAGGAGATCCACACCAAGGTTGGTTTTTTAAAAAAAATAAAATAATAGGTCTTAACTTAATACAAAATCAAGGTTTTATTCAAGAAAACGTAAATATATTAAGTGGAGAATCATACAAAGTATCTATTACTATAAGCGGATATACTTCTGGTACTTATAGACTTTCTATAGTAGATGATAGAGGAGATATAACTCATCTTACTGATATTACTGCTAACGGAACTTATACAGAAACTTTAGTTGCTGGAGGAACTACTGGTTCTTTTAGTGGTAAAATTATAATGCTTAAACAAGTACTAGCAGGAACTGGTACTACTGGATATGGTGTAACTGTAGATAACATTTCTGTTGTAAGAGTTGGTGATGAAGAAACATCTACTACTTGGAGTAATTATAAATCTAACAAACCTAATGAAAATAAACAACACGATTATGATTATGATGATCATATATTTGAAGCTAACGTTGGTAGAAGATATGGTATAGATCCTCAACATGCACAAGATAATGGTTCTTATTACATAGATGATTTAAGAGGTTTAATAAACTTTAGTTCTAATATTTCTGGAAAAACTGTGATAATAGATTATATAAGCGATAGTCTTGGTACAGATCAAGAGATGCAAGTTCATAAACTTGCTGAAGAAGCTATGTATAAAAGTATTTTTTATGCTATATTGTCTATGAGCTCTAACACTCCAGAATATGCTGTGCGTAGATATAAAAAAGAAAAGTCTGCCGCTATAAGAAAAGCTAAACTAAGATTATCTAATATCAAGCTAGAAGAAATAACTCAAATACTTAGAGGTAAATCAAAACAAATTAAACATTAATTAAATGCCAGAGATTAATACTACTTTTACACAAGGTCGTATGAACTTAGACCTTGAAGAAAAAATATTACCTAATGGTGAATATAGAGGTGCTTTAAATATACAGGTTTCTACTTCTGATGAAGATTCGGTTGGTAGTGTTCAACCTATAATGGGTAATCAAAAATTAACTACAGGTCTTTCTCAAAACTGGAATACTAGTTATGAGTGTATAGGTTCTATAGCAGATGAAAAAAATGATGTTGCTTATTGGTTTTTAGTTAAAGATGATAACACGCAAAGTGCTATATTAAGATGTTTTAAAAATAATAATGGTAATTTAGAAACTGGTATTGTATTATCTGACAATGAAAATAAAGTTTTAGAATTTACAATAGAAAATTATATAACTGGTATTAATGTTATAGATGATTTTTTATATTTTACTGACGGTGTTACAGAACCAAAAGTAATAAATGTAACACAATTTTTAAATAATACTGTTGATCTTTCAGGCACTAGTGATCTTTATATTAACGGAGAAAACAAAGGCACAGTAACTAAAAACGATATAACAGTTATAAAACCAAGGCCTTTAAATCCTATTAGTATTGAGTTAGTACCTGGAGATGAAAGAAACATAGTTTATAATAATACTTTTAATTTAAGCTTTGTAGGTAAAAGTGCTGGTAACAATATAGTTGTAACAATTAACTTACAAGAGTTTTTAGCTATTGGTGCTAATTCTATTTTTGATCCTCAAAACACTGGCGTTGCAAGAGATTATCTTGGTTTAAACGTAAATCCTCTTACTGGTAAATTTCAAGCTAAGTACGGTGGTGGAAATAATTTTCCAGCAAGTAATCAAAATTCAAACTACGAGTATTACGATGCTATTTCACCTGGTTTTGAGCCTGGTGATATTTTGCTTTTGAGTCCACAAAGTATTGCGGGAACGTTACCTTCTAACACGCAAGCAAGGATTAAAATAACAAGTATGGCTGTTAAGCCTATTCCTTATACGACACAAGTATTACAAAACCCTCCTCCTGGCTATATTAATAGAAACAATCCTTTTTATGCTGAGCTCACTTGTGAAATTATAGATGTGTCTAGTAATATTACAAACAAAGCATATAATTTTAATATAATGAAAGAAGACTTTTCAAAAATAATTTTTGAAAAAGTGTTTCCTAGGTTTTCTTATAGATACAAATACTCTGATAATCAATATTCTGCTTTTGCGCCATTTACTCAACCAGCTTTTTTACCAGGTAGGTTTAATATTCATCCAACAAAAGAACCTACAAATACTGGTATGGAAAACAATATTAATAAAATAATATTAACAGATTTTGTACATCAAGGTATTCCTAGCGACGTTGTAGAAATAGACTTGTTATATAAAGAAGATGGCTCACCAACAGTATATTTAATAGATACTATTAAATCTAAAAAATCTGATCAATCAGATGTTGAAGCTTGGCATACTTTTAACGGTAGCAACGAAGCATTTACTTTTATAGATGGAAGTACATCTAATTCTACTCAAACTAACAGTGGTTATTATGAATTAACTAAAGAAATACTTTATTCAGCTTTGCCAGAAAATCAAATGCTAAGAATATATGATAACGTTCCTAAAAAAGCAAAAGCACAAGATTTTACAGCAGGTAGAATAATATACGCAAATTACACTCAAAACTTAAATGTTAGAGATTATGAAAACGATTTAAAATTAAATATAGAAAATAGAAATTTTGGTTTTATAGAAAAAATATTTGACGAAGGCGCTTTGAAAACCGTAAAATCAGAAAGAACATATCAAGTTGGTATTAGCTTGTTAGATTATCAAGGTAGAGAAACGCCTGTTTTTACATCTGGTGAAAAAGGTTCTATTACAATACCTTTTAATCAATCTACAGATCCATACGGATTAATTGCTTTTGAAGGTAATGCTTCTAAAAGTAATAGATTAAAAGTTTTAGATATACCTAACGTACCTAGTCACATAAATACAGATTCAACATTTGGTCTTGGTGATAGCCCTAATTATGATCCTTATTATTTTAAATTATACGTAAAAGAAACATCTTCTGAATATTACAATTTAGTATTAGATAGAGTTTACAGGTCAAAAGAAGATAGTAATTTATGGCTGTCTTTTCCTTCTGCTGATAGAAATAAAATAAAAGAAGATGATTTCATAATACTTAAAAAACCATTAGAATCTGATACACAAGTTCAAGTACAAAACAAATTTAAAGTAATAGCAATAAGAAATGAATCACCTGATTTTATACGTGATAAATTTAGAAATTTAGGTGCAGTCGATGGAGATGGTGATTTAGATTCTTTATATCCAGACCCAGGTCTTCGCCCTGCTGCTGGTCAAAGAAAAATAGTTATTAATAAAACTCTTGTTGTAAACGAAAGAGTAAACGCTTTACAACAAATGTTTAATAGAAGTGAAGAGCTAGCTATAAAATTTAAAAAAGACCCTGTAGGTGGTGCTACGCTTAATTCTGAAATATATAATATTACTTCTTTAGAGTTAACAGCTGATGAATATATAATTACTTTTGACAAGCCTATAAGAGAAACTGATGGATGGGTTGAACAGTCTATTGGTGTTTTAGATCCAGATTTAAAAACATTATTTTTTAAAGTAGAGAATAAGCAGTGGCAAGAGTTTCAAGGTAGATTTTTTGTTAAAATAAGATCTAACATAATAACAGCGCAATATCTAGAACCTATGATAGGTGCTGGTGAAATTTTTAATGTTATTACTGCTAGGGCAAAGTTTTTTAGTCTTAGAGATGGAAATCTTTTTGATTCTTTAGATTCATTTGGCAGATACAGTGGTTCTCACAATTATGGACAAGACACTACTCAAAATACAAGTTCAGTAAGTAATAATAATCTTGATCGTACTCAAAATTTTGAAGAGTTTCAGTCTCTTTTTAATAATAATACTAGTAACGGTGGTACAGATGGTAGTGATTGGTTTATAGACGAGCTGCACTATGTGTCACAGCAACCTTTAACTGTTCCAGACACAATTACTGGTAACTATGACATTTTTAAAGCTGAGGCTCAAGGAAATTCAGCAACAGAAATAACTTCAAGAAAAGATTTTGATGTTTCTATTAGTGGTAACTTACGTGGTATGAATTTTAATCCGCTTTACGGAAAAAGTCCTTTTACTGCTGGTAGTACGTTTACGTTTTCAAACACACAAGAAATTGTAATTCTTGATGGATTAAGTACTGTATTTAGAGAAGGTCCTTTAACTGTTGAAGTTGCAGATAGTTTTAAAAGGTCTGCTATGGGTTCGCCTATGAACGGTATGCAAGGTATAGTTAAAACTATTACTGGTCATTTAGACAAAAATGCTTCAAGCGCTGCCGCACCTTGGCCACTTGTTTGGAAAAAACAATTAGATCATGTTAATGTTTCAGGAGTAGAAAATTATAGAAATGTTTATGGTGATTCAACAAATAGACATTTTATACATTTATCTTTTTCTGGTGTAGGTGTAGATTTAGTAGATGAAGATAGTTTTGTTTTATTTGATGAAACTGGTGATGGTATTAATTTTAACTTATTAGATCAATATGTGGGTAATGACTTCTGGCAAGAAGGAGTTCCAGAAGATCCTAGTGATCCAAACGTTGTTCCAGAACCTAATAGAATACCAGGTGGTACTATGGATCTTCAAGGTATAGTTAATGGTAATAGACAAAAAACCATTGGTGATGATGGTATAGGTAAAATATTACCTTTTCCTCAAAGACCTAACTCTACTCTTAACGATCCAAATTTAGGCGCAATTATAGAAAACCAATGGAATCCTGTAGGAAATGAAGCGATTGGTAATTTTAGTGCTGGAAACGAAGCTTTTGTTAACAAGTTGCAGCCAGGTCAGTTTTTTAGATTTACCAATGATGCTAATTTAACTCAATTTGAAATATTAAGAGTAGAAAAAGTAAGGGTATATAATCATACACCTTGGAATCGATGTGTTATAGTTGACGATACAAACTCTACAAATAGCGAGTGGGTTGAAAATACAAACTCAGTAGGATATGCTTATGATAGATGGATTTCAAAAGCTTATTCTAGCAACAACGCGCAAAATAGATTTGAGTTAGATCAACGTTTTGAAGAGTTAGAAGATGCTATAATAAGATTTGGTAGAGCAGATAATAGAAGAATTTGTTATATAATAGAAGTAGATAAAGACGCTACATCTGTTTGTTCTACAAATCCTGAATCTTTAAATTTTGATTCAAACCCTAGTGATGACTTTAGTTTTATAGAGTTTTTTGAACAAGATTTTTCTGATGGAGAAAATCCAATAAAAGAAAATCCAGCTATATTTGAAACAGAACCAAAAGAAAAAGTAGATTTAGATTTATATTATGAAGCATCACCTATATATCCTTTAAGGCTTGATATTAATTCAAATCAATTAAACAGTGGTGATAGTAGTCCAAACAACTCAAAAGGTTATTTGTCTGCAAAAGTAGGAGCTAAAGTTAAAGTTACTGGTGTTGATATGAGTATAGCTAATACATATACGGCTAGTAGTAATCCTCATCAAGGAAGGCAAATTGATTGTAGAGTAAAAAGTTGGGATGGAAATATAGTTGAGCTAGCTGGTGGTATTAGCGCTCTTGGAGGTTCAGAAGGTTTTGATTATATAGACCCTAATACAAATGCAACCTCATCTGGGCAGCGTAGCAATATAACCCACCAGAGTCAATTTTTTAAAGATAAGTTTTTAGAGTTTTACGATGATGAAGAAAATGGTTATATTAAATATAAAATAGATACGGTTATTGACATTGGTATAACAAGCCCTACTACCTCGGCTACAGCTTATGAAAGTATAAAAAAAATAAGACTACATCCTAAACCAGAAGAAGTTGGATTACCTTATTTTAACGCTTTTAGTTTTGGTAATGGTGTAGAGTCAAATAGAGTAAGAGATGATTTTAATCAAACTTTTATAAAAAACGGCGCAAGAGTATCAACTACATTAGATACAAAATATAAACAAGATACTAGAACTAATGGTTTAATATTTTCTGGTATATATAACAAAAGTACTAGTTTAAATGATTTAAATCAATTTATTCAAGCAGAAAATATAACTAAAGATCTAGATAACACTTATGGTAGTGTACAAAAATTATTTGCTAGAAACAGTGATTTAATAGCCTTATGTGAAGACAAGATAGTTCAAATATTTGCTGATAAAGATCTTATATTTAATGCGGATGGTAATACTCAATTAACTGCTTCTAATAAAGTCTTAGGACAGTCAAGACCTTTTGTTGGTGAGTATGGTATATCTAAAAATCCTGAAAGTTTTGCGTCTTCTTCTTATAGAGCATATTTTACAGATAAACAAAGAGGCGCGGTGTTAAGACTGTCAATGGATGGTTTAACGCCTATATCTGACACTGGTATGAGAGACTGGTTTAGAGATAAATTAAAAGGTGATTATTATCAAGATAGAATAATTGGTAGTTACGATAAAACTAAAAACGATTATAATTTAACATTTGATTCTGGTAGTAACTTTGAATATATTGACGAAACAGCATCGTTAGAAATACCGTTTCAATTTAATAACTCTAATAGCATATATAAAAATGAAAATCAATCTATAACTGTTACTTACAAAGAAAACGTAAAAGGTTGGTCTAGTTTTAAAGGTTTTATACAGGAATCAGGTTTTGTTATAAACAGTGAGTATATAACTTTAAGACATGGTAAAGCGTTTCATCATAATGAAAATGTTGGTGCTTGTCATTTTTACGATACTAATGATTCAACTACTAGAGTAGCTAGTGTTAATGCTATTTTTAACGACGCACCTTTGTCTATAAAAAACTTTAATACATTAAATTATGTTGGCAGCTTTAAAGGTGATCAAAACACAATTCCTGCCTGGACATGTAGTCGTTTAGAAACAGAAAGAGGCGTAGGAAGAATTTTATCAACACCTTTTGACGCTAATAGCATTATAGATAATCCAATTGTAGGCCAATTTGTTAGAAAAGAAGAAAAATCTTTTGCTTATATACAACATAGACATAACGAAACTGATGATACTACAGATTTTGAAAGTAATTCTAATTTAGGTATAGGCTCCGCAAGTTCTTTTGAAACTTTATAATAAAATAAGTTATGAAAAATATAAATAGTTTTAGAGTGTCAACTAGAAACGTAGATTCTAGTGCAAAAACAATAGAGTGCTTTGTAGTTGGTGAAGCTAATTCTTATTGTCATTTGCATATATTTGATAATTCTTCTCCAACTAAATACTATAATTTTAAAACAAAGTCTTTTACAAATAGTTTTATTTCTGAAAACAGTTTAGATATTATTTTACAATCTAACAGCTTTGGCTTTACAATAAAACTACCAGCCTCTTCTGGAGGTAATGGATATACTTTTTTATTAATACCTAATTATCATTTTGAAACACAAGTTTTAAATGGTAGAAAAGGATTATTAAAACAAACTATAAATCAAGAAAAAGATGTTACAGTTAGATTTAGCACTTCTTCAGATCAAGCAGATACTAATTTTGTAGGTATAGGAGCTTTTATAGGTAGTACAAATGGTAGCTCAAACAGTAATTCATCACAAACAGTAAATATTTCAGAAGATTTAGCAGATTCAGGAGATGGTTTAGGTCTTGGTTATAAGTATAGTTTTGATACAACTGGCTTTGGAGGTGCTAGCACGCCTAGAAGAGCTTTTTTAGCAGATTCTTTACAACCAGTAAATACAGATTTTTTTACTAAATTAACAAAAGAAACTAATGGTTCTGGTAGTAGCGTAACATCTATGATTTTAAATGATGTAGATAATTTAGTTGTTGGTATGAGTTTAGTAGACATAGAAAGTAGTAGTGTTACTACAAGTGGTAGTTTAGGTGTTTTAACATATCCAACTATAACAGCTATTAATACACAGACTAAAACAGTAACTTTGTCTAGCAATCATAGCTGGGCAGATGCTAAAGACATTACGTTTAGAGCTTACGGCTCTAGATTAATAAAAAAATCAACTAATTTAGGTGTTAGTTTTGACTTAAGTGTAACGCCAACTGGTTTTTTAGGTACATCAAATTTTGGTGGTGGCAGTGTTACAGTAAACGGTGATCAAAGCAGTAACAGTATAAACATTGATGGTATTAGAGGTGTATCTGTTGGTAGTAAAATATTTGGCCCAGGTGTTAGTACTACTAATGGTGCTAATACTGTTACAGCAGTACACGCAAGCGGATCGCCAATAACGCTAGCTGACACACAGGTTTTATCAGACAATACAATATTAACAGTTTATGGTTCTTCTATAAACGCTAACATAAAAGGTATTATGAAAATTAATAGATTCCCTAGTATTAGCACAGATGTTTTTTATGATATAGACAGAGCCTTTATATTAGCAACAAATAGTTAAATTATGCCAACAAAAATATCATTTTCAAACAAAATAAACGAATCAGTGTCAGTAGGTGATCTATTATACGTTATAGTACCGCAAATACCTTATGATGGCTTAGCTGGTAAAGTTCCAGATAGAGCCGCTAATAGTGTTATTACTGAAATAAATCGTGCACAAAATTTTGTTATAATTCCTGATGGAAGAAACTTTAACCCAGCTCTTGTACCTCATTTTTTTTATGCAAAAAAACCTGTAGATAATAATACTAGCTTAAAAGGTTACGTTTTGCAGGCTCGTTTAAATTGTGACGTTTCTGCTTTTGACTCGTACGATAGTTCAAATAAAAAACTTTTTTCATTAGGCTCTGAAGTAACACAAAGTAGTAAATAATTTATAAATAGTGTAATTATAAACACATAAATAAAAGAATATGAATATAGTAGGTTATAAATCTCCGTTTAAAAAAAGATCACCAATGAGGCTTGAGCCACTTACCATGTTAGCTTTAACGGCTGCACCAGGTATAATTAAAGGTGTTGGTAGTTTATTTGGTATGGGTGCTAGAAGAGAAGAGCAAGAGAAAGCTAATGAAGCTTATAACGCAGCTAAATCTAGTTTTGACGCTATGATGCGAAGACCAATTACAAATCCATATGAAAATCTTGAAAATCCTTATGCTGGTTTACAAAATCCTTATCAAGGCTTACAAAATCCTTATACTGAAAACATATATGAAGATCTAGGTGTTAACACAAGATCAGCTGATTATTTAAGAGAACAACAGCAACAATCACAAGCAAATATAATGCAACAAATGAGAGGTGCTGCGGGTGGATCTGGCGTT
>Ga0208157_1000695_pt1 | contig 17269 bp, 23 predicted proteins | sample 5_EtaG_FD_184077 | JGI IMG/M metagenome (GOLD analysis project Ga0208157, IMG submission 184077) | Marine viral communities from the Subarctic Pacific Ocean - 5_ETSP_OMZ_AT15132 metaG (SPAdes) (version 2) | ecosystem: Environmental > Aquatic > Marine > Oceanic | place: Pacific Ocean | collected...
AAATTCAACTTCGTTCTTAGGAACGACAGTTTCAAAAACTGTGTTTTTGATAACTTCATCAACTCTCTCTGGAGAGTTTCCTGCGGCAGTAGCTGTTGAACCTTTAGGTTTGCCCTTCGAAGTATTCCCAGCACTATTCTTCTTCTTAGAAGAACCACCTTTTTTCTCAACAATTTTCTTCTGTATAGAAGAAAGCCCAAGAGGATCTCCGTTTTTCTTAAAGAGTTCACCACTCTTTAACATGGACTGAACAAGCTTCCATTCGGAAGCTACGAGCATCATGTTATATCGATCTGATGGATCGATAGAAGCCAAATCTGTTGTTGCTATCCACTGACCGAAGGTCTGCTTTGAACCACCAACAAATGCTTTCATGGAAAGCATAAGGTCACCATTTTCTTTCCATAAAGGAAAGACAGCTTCGCCAAAGTCTCTGACTAAGAGACTTATTGTATCGTTGTTAGCAACGATATGATCAATACCATCTTTGATGGTGAAAGATTTTCTGCCGACCTTGATTTTGCCGTTCAAGTTTACTTGAGCTGTTGCTGTATTTGTCATATCAATTCTCCGAATTGGTTAAAGGGTTTTGCCTCGACACCATTGCCGAAGCCCTTACTTTGTAGCACTGATCGAAATCGGAAGTCAAGCACTTTTTAAACTCTAAAGAGTTTACCCATTCACGGAATTTCCGAGAATGCTATTCCCCTTTAGGGGAAAACTTTCTCAACTTTTGGTGGGCATAATGCACAAGGAAAAGCTAGGGGTATATATGCAGGATTGATCCCAAGGGGATATGGTTGTCTCTAGGTAATTTTACCTAGCTTTTTAAAATCATTCATAAATATCTTGATATTTACAGGTAGATAATCCTTTATTGTTTGTAAAAACAATAGAAAACAATGCTTTAGCATTGTATGTAGCTACAAATCCGTAGGATTTCAGACATGCATAGTCATATTATGACCACCCGGGCATGAGCCACCCGGCATCCCTACGTATACGTGTACCCATAATGCCAGTGGGGTGGTATTTTAGTTGGTAACTACTTCTAGGTTACCACCTATATAGAATAATATATAGTAATAACAAGGGTTTAATACTTTTATTGGAAATATATTCTTTTATATGTAGTATTTACGCAAGGATATTCTTTTTATCGGCTAATAAAAGAAGATTCTTCTCTTGACTTTGGTAGAATGTATATAGTTCAAAGACATATATGTAGTGTTTTCATGTTGATAACAACATATATTAATATTATTAATAATATTTCTTATATTAGGGCTTGACATATGATGATATGGCGGTATAATTACTTATAGTATAATACTTAGAGGTATTAATACTTAATAGATAATAATACTTAATAGTTATTATTATTAATAGTTATATTCTTTAAGGCATATGAAAAATTTTTTTGTCGTAGGTAATAAAAATCCTTGACATCGAATTTGCAAAACGTATAACTAAGGATAATTATTTTGCCCAAGATGTATTCTCACGATAATGTAATTGAAGAGTTCTACAAAGCTCTTGCAAATGAAGATGAGGGCAGACTCAGAAGAGTTCATATCCCAAGGTCAGATGTATTCTATGTACGAAAGAAAATACACGAAGACACTGGGATAAAATATTCTTTGGATCATGTAGAACGTGCTATGTATCTAGAGGGTATGCTGGAACGAAGAGATGTATTTGAACCAAACAGAAAAAGAGATTGGGAATAATGGTAGAAGAGTATGACCTAGACAAGAACGGTAAGCTAGACGCTGAAGAGCGTGAGATCTATTTAGAAGATAGACGTAGAAAGATGGAAGATGAGGATGCCAAGCGTGATGCCCAACGCAACATGACTTGGTTTGCTTTATCTGGAATGGTACTCTATCCTATGGGTATCTTTCTCTGTACATTAATTGGTATGGAAACAGCAGCAATGTTAATAGCAGACATAGCTAATATTTATGTCGTATCAGTATCGGCACTTGTCGGTGCATACTTTGGCTTTAATGCAATAGGAGCTAAAAAATGATACAAGGTTTAATTGGGCCAATAGCAAACTTAGCAGGTACTTGGCTGAATGGTAAGGTAGAGCAGAAAGCTGCACAGAATAAAGTAAAGGTAGCCAAGGCAGAAGCGGAAGCTCAGATAATGCTCTCAGCCGCTACATCAGAAGCGGAGTGGGAAAAAATAATGGCACAAGGAACACAGAACTCGTGGAAAGACGAGTATCTGGTTCTACTTTTTTCAATCCCACTTATCCTTGCATTTTTACCTTTTGAGTGGGCTAACGCAGCAGTAGCTAATGGCTTTGCTGCACTGGAGTCCATGCCTCAGTGGTATAGCTATACCTTGGGTGTAATCGTGGCAAGCAGCTTTGCTGTAAGATCAGCCACTAAATTTTTCGGGAAATAAACATGACATTTAGATTATCAAATAGATCACTAGACAAACTAGAGGGTGTCCACCCTGATATGGTGGAGACAGTAAAAAAAGCTATAGAACTAACGAAAGTAGATTTTGGAGTTACGTATGGTGTAAGAGATTTAGCAGAGCAGGAACGCTTGTTTAAATCTGGCAGATCACAAACTATGAATAGTAAACACTTGATACAAGACTCAGGATATTCACATGCAGTAGACGTAGTAGCTTATGATGGATCTAATGTCGTATGGGAATTAAATGTATACGATGATATTGCTGATGCAATGAAAGCTGCAGCAAAAGAAGTTGGTTGTGCTATCAAATGGGGTGCAGCTTGGTCAGTGGGTAATATCGTAGATTATGGTGGTACAATGGAAGAAGCAATGAATGAGTATATTGACCTTCGTAGATCACAAGGCCGTAGGCCATTTATTGATGGACCACATTTTGAGTTAATAGTTTAATGTCTATACCTGAACGTGTAAAAACTAAAATGAAAGAGGAGGGTTTAAAAGGTGTAAACAAACCTAAGAGAACTCCTAAACATCCTACCAAGTCACACTGCGTTATGGCTAAAGAAGGTGACACATATAAGTTTATACGTTTTGGTCAACAAGGTGTAAGTGGCGCAGGTAAGAATCCCAAGTCAGCAAAAGACAAAGCACGTAAAAAAAGTTATTATGCAAGACATAATGCACAAGATTCAAAGCCAAGTAAACTAAGTGCTAGATATTGGTCACATAAGGTTAAGTGGTAATGTGGTTGGCTATCGTATTAGCTTGTAGTACACCATATGCTAACTCGTGTATTATATTTGCAAAGCAAGATGAATTATTTATAACAGAAGAACTATGTAAAAAAGATGTAGATGTAGGTATTACTTTAATGCAATCACAAGGTTTTTATGCGATACCTGCATGTTTTAAAGTCGGAAAAAATCTATAAATGGCTAAAAATCCTAAAGTAGGTACGGGTAAAAAACCTAAAGGTTCTGGTCGTAGATTATACACAGATGAGAATCCAAAAGATACGGTATCAATAAAGTTTGCTACTATAGCTGATGCAAAAGCTACGATAGCAAAAGTAAAAAGAATTAAAAAACCTTACGCAAGAAAAATTCAGATCTTGACAGTAGCAGAACAACGTGCTAAAGTTATGGGTAAAACTGCAATAGCAAAACTATTTAAACAAGCTAAAGCAGAACTGCGAAGGAAACATAATGCCGTATCTAACAAGTAGTATCCCTCATTTTAAAGCATGGGTTAGAAGAGAATATACAAAAAACTTAGAAGAGTATCATGGAGAGTTCTTACATTGTATGGTCATTGGTGTCACTACTATGCCAAACAGGACTCTCAGCTTTCAAGTTATTTTTACAGGCTGCGAGTCTGATGATAGTGATAGCCCCAATATACATGGTGGTGCGATGTGGGCTAGGTTACCTCTTATAGCTTTGGTAGCAGACACCCCCCTAGAAGAATGGCCCGAACAATTACCACCTTATTTGGCACAGCCTTGGGATTGTATGTCGCACCATCATTCAGTTTATAAACTGGAAAGAGCAACTCCAGCACCTTGGATAGCCAAAGTAGATGGAGAGTTCTATCCAGCTAAATATTATTTTACAGTAGACTACACAGATAATGAAGTCGCTGATGATCCAGCCCAACACAAACAATCTCATGTATTAGAGTTGTTAGATGCTGGACAATACACTGGTAACATAGTTGCGTTGCCCAATAACAGAGTGAGAGTAACTCACCCAGCGTGGTTTGAAACTGGACAAGGTGCTCCAGATTTTAGACCTAATCAACATATGTTTAACTCGAAAGAAAACGTAGACTATGTATGGGATACGCAACGAGTGTTTAACAATTTATACAGTGAGGATAAAGAGTATCAATGATGAAGAAAAAAGGATATGCCAAAGGCGGCATGAAGAAAAAAGGTTATGCAATGGGTGGTATGAAAGCTGTTCCAGAGTCTAACACAGGTTTATCAAAATTACCTGAAGGTGTTCGTAACAAAATGGGTTACATGAATAAAGGTGGTATGGCTAAGAAAAAAGGCTATGCTAAAGGTGGTATGAAAAAGAAAGCATACGCCAAAGGTGGTAAGGTAGCTATGTACAATGTAGGTGGAATGGTTAAATCTTCTAGTACAATAAATACTGGCATTAAAACTGCCAAAGATACATATAACAAGTAAAGGATAAAACAATGGCGGTTACACTTCGTACATATTTAAATAATCAAATAAAGGCAAAAGGCTCTAGTCTTGCTCAAGAAAAAGCTAAAGCTAGTAAGTATAAAAGCATAGCAGCAGCTAAAAAAGCTGGTGCACTTTACTATACCAATAAAGATGGTAAAGTCATGGCTGCAGTATATGCAGAAGATCTTAAAAAGTCTGCACCAGTACCAAGACCTAAACCAAAACCAAGACCAAAAGTAACTGAAAGAAAACTTAATAATGTTAAAGGTGGTCGTGGTGATGGCACTGCGGAAAGAAATAAAAGAACACTTGACCCAAAATCACCACAAAATAAACCTAATATGGGTGGTTTGAGTACAAAAGAACTTAGACAAAAACAAAGAAAGCTAAGAACAAAAGTAGCTAATGCCAGAGCTAAAGGCAAAGATGATAAAGCCGCATCAAGAGAAATAGCTCAAATTGATAAGATGATTAAACAAAGGACAAGATAAATGAAAAAATTACTATTAGCATCTGCAGTTGCGGTTGCAGCTACATCAGCATCAGCTATTGATTTAGGTTATGGCCTATCTGTTGGTGCTGAAACAGACATGAGCTATACGACAGGAACAGAAACATGGGAGTTAGATCTTACTCCTAAAGTAAGTATGGGTGCATACGGAGTTTCTTTTTCTACTGAAACAACTATTGATGTCCTAGATATTAATAATGGTGATATCTTTACTGGCCTAGATTGGAAAGCTGAATATGCTTGGAAAGGTATGACTACATATACAGAAGTATCATCAGATGCAGATTTTGAATTTGGTGATATTACAATAGGTGCAAAGATAAGTTTCTAAATGGCTATAACTTCTACAGCTAAATACTTTACTAAAGGAAAAGACTTATCTGCTACATCAGGTGGGGCAAGTGGTGATGTTGTATACACTTGTCCCAATAATTTTATTTCACTAATAAAATTTTTACATGTATCTAGTGGTTCATCTTCTACAAAAAAGTATAGTCTTCAATGGTATGAAGCTGCAACTACTACCTATCATTTTATTATAGATGAGCACAGTGTTGCAGGTCATGGCATTGAAGAAGTTATTGAAGGTGGTGCATATCTTGCACTATCTGAAGGTGATAAAATTGTAGGCTTTGAAGAAAGCAGTTCAGATTTTCATGTGATACTATCTGGTGAAGAACACTATCAACCAACTTAATGCATAACGGGGTTGCATTATTATCTATAGTATGTTATAACTATTTGAATATAACTACTCCTGCCTAATAAAGGTAACACAAAGGAGATAGTTATGAGTGTAAAACAATTTTTTAAAAATGCTTGGGAGAAGCATGAGATTGCACAACAGAAACGTGCAGATTTTAGAATACTACAAATGATGAGTGACAAAGACCTAAATGATATAGGTATAGGTCGAGGCGATATAAGGAGAGTTATATATGCCGAAAAAGAAAAGCACAGTTAACGCAGCAGGAAATTATACAAAACCTACTATGCGTAAAAATTTAGTATCGAGAGTAAAAGCTGGAAGTAAAGGCGGTAAGCCCGGACAGTGGAGTGCTCGTAAAGCGCAAATGGTTGCAAAGCAGTATAAAGCAAAAGGTGGAGGATATAGATGAGAAGGTATTTAAAAAGACTTTGGTGTTCCTTAATAAATCGTAAATGTAATCCAGAGTGTAATTGTTGTTAGATGGCTTTATCTAAGTCACAAAAAAGTTTAAAGTCTTGGACAAAGCAAAAGTGGAGAACCAAAAGTGGTAAGCCATCTACGCAAGGTTCTAAAGCTACTGGTGAACGCTACTTACCTACTTCGGCTATTAAGTCTCTTAGTGCTAGTGAGTACGCAGCCACTTCCAGAGCAAAACGAAAAGGCACTAAGGCAGGTAAGCAGCATGTGGCTCAACCTAAGAAAATTGCAAAAAAGACCAAAACCTTTAGAGCCGCAAAAGGTGGAACTGTAAGGAAAAAGAAATGAGTCGTAATCTCACAGAGAAACAAGAAACATTTTTAAATGTTCTGTTTGAAGATGCAAATGGTGATTTTGCTACAGCTAAAAGAATAGCTGGATATTCTGATAATGTAGCAACTTCATCTGTTGTAAATGCATTACAAGAAGAGATAGCAGAAAGAACTAAAAAGTTTATTGCATCTACTGCAACTAAAGCTGCTTTTTCTATGAAACAAATTATGGAAAGCCCCACTGATTTAGGTAATAAAGAAAAGATGGCAGCAGCAAAAGATATTTTAGATCGAGGTGGATTTAAAGCTACAGATAAAGTAGAGGTAGCTACAACAAGTCCACTTTTTATTTTACCACCTAAAGATGAATAAGATAACTAAAACATGGAAACTCCCAGCCCCAGAAAAAGGGGAAGAGTTTGAATGGAGATCTGTTGTAAGAGTTGGCAGACATGTTCCATTTGGGTATGAACAAGATCCTAATGATTCTGATATATTACTTCCTATACCAAACGAATTAAATTTGTTAGAAGAAGCTAAAAAATATTTAAAACAATATAGCTACAGAGATGTATCTGCTTGGTTAAGTGAACAATCTGGTAGATACATATCACATGTAGGATTAATGAAAAGAGTTACCATTGAGCGAAAACGTCAGAGAGAAGCTGCAAACCAACGCCACCTTGCTGAAAAATACAAAAAAGCCCTCGAAAAAGCGAAGAAGCTTGAAGCAGAAAGACTCGGTGGAAAAGAACTTAGAACAGCCTCTAGTCTATGAAGAAGAAGAGTTTGTAGAACAAAAGGTAGTTTTTAAACCTAACAAAGGACCACAAACAGATTTCTTGTCGTCAACAGAACAAGAGGTTCTTTATGGTGGATCTGCTGGTGGTGGTAAAAGCTACAGTTTAGTTGTAGACCCTGTTAGATATTTTAGCAACCCACAAGCTAGAATGCTTTTAGTTCGTAGAAGTACTGAGGAACTTAGAGAGCTTGTATCTATTTCTAAAGATCTTTATCCTAAAGCAGTTCCGGGTATTAAGTTTATGGAAAGGGATAAGACTTGGGTAGCACCATCTGGTGCAACACTATGGATGTCTTATTTAGATAGAGATGATGATGTTATGCGATATCAAGGTCAAGCCTTTAACTGGATTGGTTTTGATGAACTTACACAATGGCCTAGCCCTTATCCTTGGAATTATATGAGATCAAGACTACGTTCTACAAAAGAAAGTGGTCTTCCTTTGTATATGAGAGCAACTAGCAACCCCGGTGGTCCGGGGCATAGTTGGGTAAAGAAAACATTTATAGATCCACAAGTACCTAACAAAAGTTTTTGGGCGCAAGACTTTGAAACAGGTGAAACTATTATTTGGCCTAAAGGACATTCGAGAGAAGGTCAACCATTATTTAAACGAAGGTTTATTCCTGCTACTTTATTTGATAACCCTTACTTAGCTGAAGATGGTATGTACGAAGCAAACTTGCTTTCTTTACCAGAGCATCAAAGAAAACAATTACTAGAAGGTAATTGGGATATTAATGAAGGTGCTGCATTCCCAGAGTTTAATCGTAAGATACATGTAATAGATCCTTATGATATACCAAACAACTGGGTAAAGTTTAGAGCATGTGATTATGGTTATGGTTCTCATACAGGTGTTCTTTGGTTTACTGTAACTCCAGATGAACAACTTGTAGTATACAGAGAAATGTATGTATCTAAGGTTACTGCTACAGATTTAGCAGATTTAGTTTTGTCAGTAGAACAAGGTGATAAAATAAGGTACGGAGTTCTTGACTCTTCTCTGTGGCATAAACGTGGAGATACTGGACCTAGTTTAGCAGAACAAATGATTATTAAGGGTTGTCGTTGGAGGCCATCTGATAGATCAAAAGGTTCTCGTGTAGCAGGTAAAAACGAACTACATAGAAGATTACAAGTAGATGACTTTACAGAAGAACCAAGGTTAGTTATATTTAATAATTGTAAAAACTTAATTTCTCAATTACCTGCACTACCATTAGATAAAACTAACCCAGAAGATGTAAATACAAATGCTGAAGATCACCTTTACGATGCTTTAAGATATGGTATAATGACTAGACCAAGAAGTAATCTTTTTGATTTTGCACCTACACAAGGTTCTGGTTTTCAAATAAGTGATACTACTTTTGGTTATTAATATGTTAGTAACTTGTCCTAAGTGTTCAATAATTTATAATACGGATAAGTTTGATAGTTGTCCTAGATGTCAAGAACAGTATGATTTTGACAATGGACCTTGGAAAAATAACGAATGAAAACTTTTGTAGTTGTTGTAAGTATTTGGGGTAATAACGGAACTGATTGGGTATACACTGGAAATCAGTATGTTATGAATGAATTGTTTACAAAAGAACAATGTCAACAAATTGTTGATAGTTCTAACTGGAATAAGTTTAGACAAAACCAATATTACGATTTACAGTTTGACTGTTTTAATGAGGATAATCAATAATGTTAGAAGAAGATTTTGAAGAAGTTATGGATTCTACAGATTCTAGTGGCATAGAAGATAGTAAAGAAAATAGTTATGATGATCCTGCTGCAGGAACTATTGTTGGGATGGTGCAAGATAAATATAAAAAAGCATCAACGGCAAGAGAAACAGAAGAACAAAGATGGGTAAAAGCATATCGTAACTATCGTGGTTTGTATGGACCAGATGTACAATTTACTTCTACAGAAAAATCAAGAATTTTTGTAAAGGTAACAAAAACAAAAGTTCTTGCTGCTTATGGACAAATTGTAGAAGTTCTTTTTGGTAATAATAAATTTCCTATTTCTATTGAACCAACAACACTACCAGAAGGTGTTGCTGAGTCTGTGCATTTTGAAACAGATGAAAATTTAAAAAAAGCTTCTGGTATAACAGAAGAGGATATGAAACCACTTCCCGGTGAAACATATCAACAGTTACAAGAAAGACTTGCTGGTTTAGAAGATGAACTATCACCTGTAAATGAAATAATAAAAGAAGGTCCGGGTACAACTGCAACTCAAGTTACTATTCATCCTGCAATGGTTGCAGCTAAAAAGATGGAAAAGAAAATACATGATCAACTAGAAGAGTCGAATGCAAATAAACAATTACGTGTAGCAGCTTTTGAAACAGCATTATTTGGTACAGGTGTAATGAAAGGACCATTTGCAATAGATAAAGAATATCCTAGTTGGTCAGAAGAAGGTGAGTATAGTCCTGTATTTAAAACTATACCTCAAACATCTTCTGTATCTATCTGGAACTTTTATCCAGACCCAGATGCATCTAATATGGATGAAGCAGAATATGTTGTGGAAAGACATAAGATGTCTAGGTCACAGCTTAGAGTTTTAAAAAACAGACCTTTCTTTAGAAGTAACTCTATAGATACTGCAATTAAACTTGGAGAATCCTACACTAAAGAGTGGTGGGAACAAGTTATGGAAGATGATGCCCAAGAAGCTAGTCCAGAGAGATATGAAGTTTTAGAGTTTTGGGGAAATGTAGATTCTGAAGTTATTGAAGAACACGATGTAGAAATACCAAAAGAATTTAAAAACCTAGATGAGTTAAGTGTAAACATTTGGGTTTGTAATGGGCAGGTATTACGTCTTGTTATTAATCCTTTTACTCCTTCTATTATTCCTTACTATGCAGTTCCATATGAAATAAACCCATACAATCTTTTTGGTGTTGGTCTTGCAGAAAACATGGACGATACACAAACTCTAATGAATGGTTTTATGCGAATGGCAGTTGACAATGCTGCACTATCTGGTAACATGCTCATAGAGGTTGATGAGACAAACTTAACTCCGGGTCAAGATTTATCTGTTTACCCCGGTAAAGTCTTTCGTAGACAAGGTGGTGCTCCGGGTCAGGCAATCTTTGGAACTAAGTTTCCTAATGTATCTAACGAGAACATGCAGATGTTCGACAAAGCAAGAGTATTAGCAGATGAATCAACTGGCTTCCCATCTTTCGCACATGGTCAAACAGGCGTATCTGGCGTGGGTCGTACTGCTTCTGGCATTAGTATGCTCATGTCTGCTGCCAACGGTAGCATACGGAATGTTGTAAAAAATGTAGATGATTATTTATTAAGTCCATTAGCAAAAGCTTTTTATAGTTTTAACATGCAGTTTGACTATGATCCAGAAATTAAAGGTGATCTAGAAATTAAATCTAGAGGTACTGAAAGTTTGATGGCTAATGAAGTACGTAGCCAAAGACTAATGCAGTTCCTACAAGTTGTACAAAATCCAGTACTAGCACCATTTGCTAGAATGGATTATGTTATTAGAGAAATTTGTAAGTCAATGGATCTTGATCCAGATAAACTAGTAAACTCATTATCTGATGCTGCAATACAAGCAGAGATACTAAAACAATTTAGACAAGAAAATCCTGAAGCTGTACAACCTGAAGCTCCACAGCAAGCACCAGCAGGTGCTCAAGCAGAAGATCCAACTGGAGCAGGTGGAGGAACTATAGGAACTGGTAATGTACCACAACCCGGAGAACCCGGATTTTCAGCTAATGAGCAAGGAGCACCAGTACAGTGAGCAACCTAAAACTAGTGGTAAATAATAAACCACAGTGGGATGCAATGCTAGATGAAATGTATTTTCGTATTGGCTTTGCACATAAACAAATAGAACAACTTGACGATCCTGCAGAAATATTTAGATACCAAGGTGAGATACGTGCTTTACGTTCTTTAACTAGATTAAGAGATAAAGTAAATAATGAATAGTAGCTTAGTTCCTAAACTTAGACCTAGAACTAAAACAAAAGAGACTACACTTCGTGGTAGACCTGTTTTTATTGACGAGACAGGTGATATAACAGGTAAAAAGAAAACTCGTTATTCTGAAGTAACCACGACTATACCTTGGGGAACTGAGTGGATTACTGCTCCTAGTATTGATAAGGACGGTTCTAAGTTATCCGATAAAGAAGTAAAACAAAAATTAATAGATAACGAAGGTAGAGATTTTATTACAGGAGAAAAACTACCAACATTTGAAAGTGAACCAGAAGCCACTAAATATGCTAAGTGGAGATCAGACACAATGTTTGATCTGGAAAAAATAGAAAAAGGATATCCAGAAAAAGTATACGAGAATGTAGAACCTGAAAAAGAAGAAAATAGTTTTTATTACGATATGGGTAGTTATGCAAAAGGTATTGGTAAAGCTTTAGCTGCTATAGGTTTACGTAGGTATGGTATAAATTATTATCCTACTGCAGATGGTTTTAGTGAAGGTGGTGACACAGTATATCCAGAATTAAAACCTAAAAGAAAATCTACAGTAACTTCTGAAAAGATAAATAATGCAATTAATACACAACCTAAAAAAGGAATGGGTTATGTAGAGTTACTTGTAGATAACATTATAGGTTTAGATAATAAGTATGAATCTTTTGGTGAAAAGCTTGGAACAGAGTTTAATAAAGATGAACTAGGATTTCTTAAAAACATAGCAGTAGGTGCATACGAAGGTGCAAAAGAATTTGTAACAAGTCCTGTAGATACAACTAAAAGTGTTGTAAAAGATATTGCAGATAGTGTGCAAAGACTTGGTACTGAAGATTTAGATATGCGACTTAAACGTTTGTACAATGTTACGTATGCAGATGCTACAGATGAGCAAGTGAACAGAGCTAGAGAAAGTGTGTTTGGTGATGCACTTACAGCTTTAGAGTTAGTTCCTGCTGGAGGTGCTGTAGCTATAACTGCAAAGAAAGCACTTAAATCAGGTGCAGCAAAACAAGGAATAGATTTTGCTAAACGTATAGAGGTTGATCCTGATGCTGTGGGTTCATTAGGTGGTAACATTAGATTAGCACCAAAAGACACAACAGATTTTAATAAACCCATAGAAAGAACACCACTTTCAGATACTGATACATTACCTAAAAGTCAAGTTTCTCCACTTGTAAAAGAGAGCACAGACAAAAGACTTTTTGAAACTGGTGCTATAGATTCTTCGTTTGATGATATAGAATCAGAATACTTAATTGAGGGTGCTCAAGAAAGTCTTTTAAAAGATAAAGAATTTTATACAAGAGATTTTTATAGTTCTATAACTACTGCGTTAGAAAATAGAGTTGGTAAAAAAGGTATATCTGGTAAAGTAGCTAAGAAGTTTTTAGAAAAAAATGCACCTAATATAAACAAACAAGAGTTACATTGGTCAGGACTTCTTGATGTATTAGAGGATGATAAAGTATATAAGAGAGATGAACTACTACTTCTTGCAAAAGAAAATACACCACAAGTAGAAATAGAGGTTCTTGGGCCTCATTTTAAAGTAGGAGAGGGAGTTAAAAAACCTAAGCATTTTGAAATGCAAAGAATTACAGGTGCTATTAAATTTAAAAATAACGATGGATCTTTAATATCACCAGCACTGCATACTAAAGATGATTTTGATTATGCAGAAATATTAATAAGAAATAAAAATAAAAAAACTAGTAATTATAAAGATGCTCTATTGGGTCATTGGGGTGAAAGAGATGATGTTATATCTCATGCTAGAGTAACTTATATTGACCATATGGACCCAACTACTGGAAGTAAAGATAAATCAGTTGCAGTTGTTGATGAACTTCAAAGTGATGCTGTACAAAAGGCTGTAATAGCAAGTAAAGAAACAGGTAAATTAAAAACTGATCTTCAAAAAAAGATAGGAAATGTACCAACTGAAAGTGATATAGCTTTTCACTATGAACTTGAACTTAGCGATTTTGTTTTTAGCTATGTTGCTGGAGACATTCCACTTAGCAAAAAATTTAAGGATAAAATAAATAGTTATAATTATGATTTTGATAGTATAACAGATCCAGATATTGCAGAAGATGTAATAAGAGTAGGTCTTACTGATACAGTTAAAAAATTTGCAGAGTTAAAAAATAAACATACTTTAGGTGAAATTACTTATGAACAGGTTGTTGATGAGTTAGCAAAAGAATTTAATTTAAAGAAAAGTGCTATTACAAGAAAGACTACTCCGGGTTATTTTCCTATTGTTGATGACGCTTTTCTTAATGTTTTAGGTGATTATGTTTTTACTAAAAAAGAAGTAAGAAATTATAATAAAAATAATGATAATCTAATGAGATCAAGTCTCATGGATATATTTGAGGAAATAAACGTAAAAGATTTTGAGGATAATTTAGTACCTTTAAATTTAACTGGTTCAGTTCGTACTTCTTTATTAGGTGTAATCAAAGATGCAAAAGAACGTGGTATAAATAAAATAATTATTCCCCCTGTAGAATCACTTATGAAAGTTAGACAAGGTGGTTCTAAAAAAGCTTTTGAAGCAACATATGTAAATGCAGCTATTAAAGCTTTAAAAGAATTACAATCAGAAACTAAAGGTAAAATAAATTTTAAAAGAAAAGAAGATGATCTTATATCATTTGAAACAGATTCTGACCCAATAATAATAGATGTTTCAGATTTTGAAATAGGAGAGTTTACACAATTTAGATTTGCTGAAGGAGGATCAGTAGAAAATATGGACGGACAAATGGAAATGATATTTGAAGAAGGGGGTATTACAGATGATGGAAGAACAACTGATCCTGTATCTGGTAATGATGTACCACCCGGATCTCTTGCAAGAGAAGTAAGAGATGATGTACCAGCAAGACTATCAGAGGGAGAGTATGTCGTACCTGCTGATGTAGTCCGTTTTTATGGTGTAAAGTTTTTTGAAAACTTACGAACAGAAGCTAAAATGGGCTTGCAAGATATGGAGGAAAATGGTAGAATAGGTGGTCAACCTATTGATAGACCTACACCTGCTAGATCTTCTTCTGAAGAATTAAGTTCAGAAGAATTAGAGTTCCTTCAATCCATAGCAGGTGACGAAAGAAATCTTGATGCTGCAAGCCAAGAAATGTCCTCACAAGTAAATACTTTAAACCAAGGCGGTCAAGTTAAAGGCTATTATAATGCAGGTATGGTTACTTCACCATATCAACAACCATACTTACCATCCTATGCTACTCCGGGTGCAATGACTGTTGGTATGACTGCACCCTATGCAGGAGCTTATGAAGGAGGTCCACCAACTGGTGGTGCACCAGCAAAAGAACCTGAAGGTGGATGCCCTGAAGGTATGATATGGAATGGAACTATGTGTGTCATAGATCCTAACTATCAAGCACCTAGAGCACCTTCATCAGGGGGTGATGATGATCAACCAGATATGCCTGAAGTAAAACCTTGGTATGAAGATGTAGATTTAAATGATACACAAGGATATATAAATAATATACTTGCAGCAGAGAAAAAAGATGAAAGTCTTGTAGGTGGATTATTATCTAATATACCTATTGTTGGGGCTGTAACTAGTATTGGTAAATTAAGTAATGTTGCAAAAGCAAGAGCAGCATTAGAAGTAGCTAAAGTTCTTGAAGTTGGTGGTAAGAAAAAATACAGCGATAAAGAAATTGAAGCTATGGAATCTACTATTGATAAGTATATTGACGATAATAATGTTGATAAAAAACTTGCTAATGTTATAGCTACTGGTAAATTAAATACAAGTTCGTTTATGAATAAAGCTGATGAGAATAATGATGGTATCTTGACACCAGAAGAAATAGCAGCAGCTACTGGTATACCTCTTGCTGAAGTAGTAAAACAACCAACAAAACAACAAACTTCTGTAAAAACTTCTAAAGATATAACTAGCGATGCACAAATAAAACAAAAGCAAGATGATCGTAAAAACGAAAAAAGTGCTGCTTCAATAGCTGCTCAAAAAGCTGGACAAGCGGCAATAGATAAAGCTAAAAAAGATAGACCTACAGGTGCTATAGCTACAAGTCAAACAATTCAAGACACCATGAAGAAAAGTAAAGAAGAACTTGAATCACAGTATGGCTCCGGTCTTAAAAAAGGCGGCTTAATAAAAAAGAAAAAGAAATAATATCCGAATAACTATAAGGCTACTCAGCTACGGCTGACCCCAACATAAAGGAGAAATACTATGCCTGAACTAGCAGAAATTGAAACACCAAAAACTGCAGGATTTGTTGATCGTGGTTCTAACTACGCAAAACGACAACAACAAATGGAAGAAGAAGAAAAGGAAATAGCAGAGCTTGAAGCCCAACAACGTGGTGAAACTAAAGAAGAGGTTACCGAAGAAAAAGAGGCCGATACAGAAACTAAAGAAGAAACGCTATCTGCAGAAGAAAAATCTTTTAAAAAGCGTTATGGCGATTTAAGACGGCATATGGGTGAAAAAGAAAAAGAGTGGAAAGAAAGATTAGAAGCTCTTGAAAATAGGCTAGAGAATACTTCAGTAACTCCACCTAAATCTGATGAGGATATTGCTGAATGGTCAAAGAAATATCCAGATGTTGCAGGTATAGTAGAAACTATTGCAGCTAAAAAAGCTCAAGAGATGTTTAGCAAAGCAGAAAAAAGACTTCAAGAAATAGATGAAGTACAAGATAAAGCTAGACGGTTAGAGTTGGAAGCTGAAATAAAAGAACAACACTCTGACTTTGATGAATTAAAAGCTTCAGACAAGTTTCATAACTGGGCAGAAGAACAACCTAAGTGGGTTCAAGATGCACTATATGAAAATGCAGATGATCCTGCTTCTGTCGTAAGAGTAATTGATTTATACAAAGTAGATAATAAAATAACAAGAGAAGATAAAAAACAGAATAAAAAAGCTGCTGCTTCTGTTGTTACAAAAAGAAATAAAACATCTGTAGATACGGATGATTCTTCAAACTATGTTAAGGAATCTGATGTAGCTAAGATGTCCAGTAGAGATTTTGAAAAGAATCAAGATAAAATAAATGAAGCTCTTCGCTCAAATAAATTTATTTACGATATTTCTGGCAATGCCAGATAAAAAATGTTGACAAATTTAATTTTGTTAATATAACTAAGGTCATAGCAAACAGAGCCTCGTTCAGACTACCTCTGTGCTAACCTTTTAAAAAGTCTAAACACAACAAGAATTACCTGAGTAAGTACAGGCCCAGCTAGTATTGATTGGCGAATCTTTACTAGATTGCACCCTAGAAAACATTCAGCCTCTTTAATGGTACGTTTAGCTTTGTAACTCAAAGCCAACATCAGGAGGATTTAACATGGCTTTTTCATCAGCATCGGGTTACGGTAACTTACCTAACGGTAATTTTAGTTCTGTAATCTATTCTAAAAAGGTGCAACTTGCTTTCCGCAAGAACACCGTTGCAGGTGATATCACTAACTCTGATTATTTTGGAGAGATCGCTGCCCAAGGCGATACAGTGAAAATCATCAAAGAACCTGAAATCTCAGTTAGTTCTTATGCTCGTGGTACAACAATCACTGCACAAGATCTTGACGATGAAGATTTCTCCCTTGTTATCGACAAGTCAAACTATTTTGCCTTTAAAATTGATGACATTGAGGAAGCTCACTCACATGTGAACTTCATGGACTTGGCTACAAACCGAGCCGCATATCGTCTATCTGATCAGTACGACCAAGAAGTTCTTGGCTACTTGTCAGGTTTCAAACAGTCTGCACTACATGGTAATGCTAACACTGCTAATGACCAAACAAATGGTACTAAAGCAGTAGCAACTGCAGGTACAGACGAATTGTTGA
>Ga0208157_1000699_pt1 | contig 17227 bp, 22 predicted proteins | sample 5_EtaG_FD_184077 | JGI IMG/M metagenome (GOLD analysis project Ga0208157, IMG submission 184077) | Marine viral communities from the Subarctic Pacific Ocean - 5_ETSP_OMZ_AT15132 metaG (SPAdes) (version 2) | ecosystem: Environmental > Aquatic > Marine > Oceanic | place: Pacific Ocean | collected...
TAGCTTGGATCAGTTGCTTGATCTAATTGTTCTATTTTATTTTTTATAGCTCCTATTTGATTATCATATAAAGCTGTTACAGCATTTGCTGCTTGTTGTTTTGCAAAAGTTTTTTCGTCTGTGTTTTTATTTTTTATTCTTTGTGCTTCTAAATCATACTCTGATGCAAGAGCCGTGCCAAACATACCTTCTGTTCTGTCTCTTTCATCTTGTTGATTAGCTAAAGTTGCTGCTTGAAATGTTTTAAAAGGTTCTTTTGCTGCAGTTGCTGCTGTTTGAAAAATGTTTCCTCTTGGTGTTTGTGATAATAAATTTAAACCAAACGATGTTAAAAAACCAGGTAATGCACTTGGCATAAACCCACTTTGCTCACCTCTAAATTTATCCATATCTTCTCTAAATCTTTCAGTGGTTTTCATGGCTCTGTCATATGGATCAGTTCCATTTGCTAATGGTTTTCTATCTAAACCAGACGTGATGCCTTCTGCTGCACCACCTATTCTAAACATCGGTCTTCTAAGTGTTCTATTCATTATGCGAAAGGTTTGCCTCCTAAAGCACCATAGACACCAGCAATTGTTGATCCAATTCCTAATGCAGTTTGTAATGGCGTAGGGTTAGGTATGTTTTGTGTTGATGTACCTGATCCTCTCATTCCACCCATAATACCAGTTGTGATATCTGCAAATCTATTTAACTCTTCTTGTGGTTGGAATGCAGCCATTCTTGCAGCTTCTCTTTGTGCATCAAGTTGAGCTTGTTGTTGCGCTTGGTTCAGTGCGCCCAACTGACCTAAACGTGAAATATCTGTTCCTTGTAATGACTGTAAACCTTGTCCGAACTGTGCTTGTTGACCAGCTAATCCAGATTGGAATGCACCTAAACCTTGTGTTGCTTGTGCTAAACCAAATCTATTTGCAATGTCTTGTTGTCGAGCTTGTTGTGCTTGACCAAAACCTTGTTGCAAGAGACCGGCTTGTAATAACGCTCGTTCTCTCGCAGCCCCTGTGCCAAACTCTGCGAGTTGCACTCCCGCTCGACCACTGCCGAGCGCACCCAAAGCTGTTTGTTGATCTTTGATCTGTTGTTCTTGTATTTGTTTATTACGGTCAAATTCTGCTAATGTTGCATCAATCACTTGTGATTGATAAGGTGACATAAAATCTTGTACACCTTGTTGAAAAGATTGTGCACCTGTTCCAACTCCACCTAATTGTCCAAGAGCCGCGGTCCCTAAACCTGAAGCTAAAGTCGCTTGTGTTTGTGCTCTATTTAAAAACGGTTGAAAAGATCCTATACCTGCTTGTGCTAAAGTTTGTGCATCTTTTTGTAATTGATCTTGTCCTGCAACTTGCGGTGCAATACCCGATAAATTCTGTTGTCTTACTTCAAATGCTCTTGCAGCATCTTGTCTTGCTTTAAAACCTTCTGCAGTTTCACCTGCTGCTTGTGTTAAACCACCTATACCAGTTGTAACAACAGGAACATTTTGTAATCCTAAAGCTTGTTCTGATAGTTTTTTACCTATATCTTCTACAAATGGTGCGGGTCGATTTATTACGGTTTCTGTTGCCATTATATGACTTCTCCTAGTCTTTGTGATGTTTGAAACATTTCTCTAGCGCCATCTAATCCTTGCGATTCTTCTGATACTTCACCTCCGGATTCGAGGTTTTTCATCATGTTATACATGACTTCTGCGCCTTTGTCTATATCTCCCTCACCAGCATTTCTAACTGCATCTGCAGTAAATACAAATTCATTCTTAGATAGTCTGGCAGGTACATCGTCAGCTCTTTCCATTCTACCCATATCTACAAAACCACCTGTTTCTCTGTAGTCTTTTTCTTTGCCATTCATATCTAATAATGGCATAGTCTTCTTGGCTACTGGCTCTACGTCTCCACCATCAGCCACTCTCATTCTTTGACCTCCATAAAAATCAAATTCAGTGCCCATACCTCTAATGCTTTGTGATGGATTTAATTGATTTGCTGCGTAATATGCATCAATATCAAATTCATCTTCATCTTTTGGTTTTGCTGATAAACCTGCTAACGCTGATACTAACCCTATTCCAGCCATGGCTCCTTTAGGAGTTAAAGCCATTTTACTAACATCTGCTAAACCATACTTTCCTAAAAATTGTGCAAATTTACTTGGACCAAGTCCTGTAAAACCATCTGAAGAAACTAATTGTTTTAATGGATTAAAACTACCTTTACCAAAAAAAGAACCTGCTCCTTTACCAAAAATACCACTAAACTGTGTTCCCGGTATACCAAAACCAATTGCTCCTAATATTGCAGCTTTACCTATTGGTGACTTTGCAAGTTTCTTAACACCTCTCACAGCTTTCTTTAATCCTTTTGCTATACCACCCAATAAGAATGCTTCTCTGTCCATGCCTGCTATGCCACCATCTGCCATATTATCAAAATTAAATACACCTCCACCTATACGTGGTGTTAGTCCTGCGAGATTTCTTGTTACCGCAGTTTCTTGATTTTCATCTGCACTCTGACCTATAAAACAATATGCAGGTGGGTTAGGTCCTTTACATGGATCTTGTATACCACCCCCTCCTTCTCTTTCAGGAGTTCCATAAACCATGTCATATTGATTAGGTGCAAACTCTTTCATTAAATCTTTTGTCGTTGTATCTACAGGGTTAATATTTTCTAATGTATTTATTTCACCAAGTAAAGATTCTAATTTTTCTTTTGTAACTGGTCCACCCATTGGAGGACCTATTAAATTTGCAATTGAAACCAAACCTTTTGTAGTAAGTCCTGGTGCTACATTTGGATCTATTTTAGAAAAAAAATCTATTTGTCTATTACCAGCTAAAACATCAGCTATTGTTTTATCGCTAAATTTGTCTGTCATTCCTGTAATACTTGGAGCTTGTGATATTAAATCTGCAAATGTTTCATCTTCTTCATCGTATGCTGGATTAAGATTAAGTTCCTTTAAACCTGCCATAATCTTATTTTTTCTTGCATTAGTATATCTATTAATTGCATTTAATCTTTGTTGAATATTGTAAATTTGTTGTTTTTGTTTAAAAGATCCTGGTCTTGTAAAAAATCCTGGTTTTTTACCTTTTTGAAAACCTAGTTTACCTTGAGAATAATCTATAACAGCTTGTCTGTCTTCAGGTCGGGTGCTTACTTCATATTTTCCAGTGCCTTTATCTGTAAAAGCTGATGTATCTTTATCTTTACTACCTGGTCCTACTCCTCTGCCCGTGCCTTCTTCAGAATAATTTCCTTTACCATCAGGTCCAAAATCTCCTTCTAAAGATGGTATTCCTCCAGGTCCTCTATTTGGTTTACCATCTAATGATCCGTATAAATTTAAATCTATAAGTATGTCTTGTTCTTCTGGTGTGATGTAGGCTAACTTTGCTGTTGGTGTATCTGGTGATGACTTAGCTATCTTTGGTACAGTTACCATTTCAGATGGCATGTAGTTCATAACTCCTGCTTGTTCTACAGGTTTACTACCTTTTTTATACATTTGTCTTGCTTGTTGTGCTCTAGTTATGGCCATTGTACTATTCTATTTTGTTTCTCCAAATAAATCAAGGCTAGGCATGATAACTCTGACATCTTTTCTTATGTCAGATTCTGGAATTCCCTTTGATTTCCATTCGTTATCGTCCTTATATTCTTCGCCTGTTTTCATATTTGTTATTGTTGTTATAACCTCTTTTGGTTCTATTACTGGGATATCTTTCATTATGTTGTTATCTCCTTCTTAATGTTTAAATAGCTAACTGCTACATCAAATGAATCTGTATTGCTTGATAGTACAGTTAGGGTATCACCGCCTTCAACCACCAAAGGTTGAGTAAGTAATTCTGTTGTTACATTAGCAGTCAAAGCTGCTGACTTTATAGCTGTAATACTATTGTTTGTAACTGTGACTGTTGGTGTACCAGCTGAAGTTACTAATATAGATTTAATTACATATGTTTCACTTACTAAAGGGTTGCCAGTTCCAAAAGGATTAATAGCACTTCCTGATGTACTATTGTCTGTTCCTACAAATTTATATTGATTAGCCATTAATTTACAAAAAAGTTAAACGCTTCAATCTCATCTTTTAATTCTTCTTGAAACGTTGAGTTTAATTTTTCTACAATCGCATCAAGATCTCTCACTTGAGCTTCTGCAGTCTGTACATCATATTCGTTCGATGGTCTAGTTATTACCTGTACAATTTTTGCCATTATCTACGTCCGTCCGGTTGTATATCTAATCTAAAAGTCCCTAACTTCCAACTTTGACTAGTTGTTGTATTTGCTATTTTTAGTGCAATAGCTCTAGCTCTTGCACGTGTATCTACTTTTTTAGTAGATGATGAGACTGTAAATGGACCTAAAGCAGAACCTGATTGTGTGTCGTTTGAAAAATCTCTTAATAAAAATGTAATCTGTGTATTACCAGTTTGAGATATAAAGTCTGGTATAAATCTTCTAATTTTCATTAAGAACTCACCATCTCCTCTAAATGTTGCAACACCAGTTTGTTTACCACTTTGTGCTCTTTGTTGTGTAATATCAAAATCACCTGATTCAATGCTTGCAACAATAGCAGTAGTTGAACCACCTTGAACTTGATCAGTCCCTGTTTCGTGCTCATAGTATATTGTTCTACCTTCCGTGTTGCCCACAACATCAAAAGATGTATCTGTTCCTGCTTCGTAAGATAAAGCATGTGGATTACCAAATACTGCAGAGTCTTCCCACATAGTTCTCGCAAGTGATCCTACAGTCCATACAGGTCTTTGTGGTGATGAATCAAAATAATTATATGTAACCTGTCTATTAACTACAGATGATCCTGTTGTTGGATAGAACCACATAACTTCACCAAACAAATTATTTAATCCTGCTGATACCATTTGGTTACCAGATTCTAAATTTATATTATCATAAACAAAATCCTCCACTAAACAAGGTAGTGATTCTAGTTTACCAGCATATCTAAAAAAACCATTCTCTGACATCCAGTATGCAGCACCATCAACCTCTACACATGCATTTTGTCCAACAAGTCCACAGTTAGTTCCAACTTGTGCGAATGCAAATGTAAATGGTTGACCAACAAAACGTTGTGTAAATAAAGCTGTATCAGTCCAAACATAAATTGCATCACGACCTCTGATTGCTCCTCTGATCTGTGATCCATCGGCCAGTCTTTGTGTACCAGCTGTATTGGTTGCCGTAGGTGTATAAGTATTTATATCCTCTTGATCTGAAAATCTAATAAACATATCATCTTGTGTTGATGTATCTCCAATAGTTGTTTCTGTTCCAAAAAATACTAAGTGTCTATCCGGTGTTGATACTAACATATGACGGGATGCTGTTGGTGCACCAGATATAATACTTGCTCTAATAGTTTCTGCATTTGTTGCTGCAGAGTTCCATTCAAATACAGCACTGTCATGTATTAAACAAATTGCTTTATCACCAAAGTTATCTAATGACCACATACCCGGTTCTAATACTAAGTCACCTGATGCTGCTTCTCCCCATGCTACAAAGTTTGTTGTACTTGTAACTGTTGCTCCGCCACTATGGGCTGCAGCAGAAGTTCCTCTAACCTCTCTTGTTACACCTGTAAGTTCATTACCAGATATACCCGTATATGAAATTTCTTCATTGTCTATTTTAATAAAGTTTGTACCTGCATCTGGAAATTGAGACACATCACCTAATATAATACCAGTTGTTACAGCATCATTAATACCATTTGTTAAAGTTGTAGTAGGTTCTCCTGCTACTTCACCACCCCAAGATCCAAGTGACCAACCAAAACCTTTTGCTTGTACAGCTGGTCCTACAGGATAATAATGTTGTACTCTAATACCACCTGATGTTGTTGCACCAGACCCTGATTCATTACCTGGCATAGTAATAGTAATAGTCGTACTTGATGGCACTGTTGTTACCATAAATTTTTTATCATCAAAATCAGCCGCTGTATAATTAGAATTAGTTATGGAACTAAAATTATCTAATAATACTATATCTTGCTCACCAATATTGTGTGGAGAGCTAAATGTTATAGTAACAATGTTTGATCCGTTGGTCGTGCTGAATGCATTTGAAAGCGTTGTTGTAGATTTAATAGGGTGTATGTCATAGAACACACCACCTGAATATGCATATAAAATTCTGTTTGTACCAATAATTGCGTATTTTCTAGCTTTACTATTTACAAAATGATGAAGTCCTCTACCTGCACCAGTAAGAGCATCATCTCCCAACTGTTTCCAGCCACCTATTTTTTCTGGTGTACCGTATCTAAAACGTACATTATCACAATCTATCCATTGACCTTCAGCACCTGTAGGTGTGATTTGTTTATTAATACCTGGTTGAAAACCTATCTTTTGTAGCATATGGCTCCATTATAATACTATTTAACAAATGATGGTAGACCTAACATAGGACGTCCATCAAATCTATTTTTATCAGCAAATGGGCCGTTTACATGGTTATAATGTAAAAATACCTGACCGCAAATGTTCCCGTCAAAAGGCTCTCGCCAATGTTCAAGTTCACAGCCACTATATACTAACATATCCCCTACTTCAAGCAAGACTTTAGTCCCCGCTGGAGCGTTTGGTTTTACAATATTTTGTCTTTCATTAACAACATTATCAGCACCTGTGCCATCTATAAATATAGGCCAAGGGTCGCCACCTAGATTTAATGTACAAGATATTTCACAACTAGGTCTATCTTTGTGTCGATGTAAACAATCACCTTTTTTATAAGCTCTAGTATAAGAATAAGTTGGTATCAAATCTAGTCCTGTGTGTTGTTTCATTACAGGTAACATCTTAACTAGTAATGTATCCATTACAAAATCACCATAACAAGAGAATGTATTTGGTATCTGTTCATCGGTCCATGTTCCAAGGATCGAGGAATGTGAGTGTATATTATTTTCATACATGAATCTTGTTGCATCTCTTTTAAGTAATAAATAATTCAAAGCAAAGTTAGCTAGCTCGTAAGATAAAGCACTTTTAATTACTTGATATTTATTAATTTTAAAACTCATAGAAACATACCTTTCTGTAAAAAATTAAATGACACTGATATTCTTATATCATTAGATTTATTAGGATCAACACAGTGCATTAACCAAGATGGAAACATAATACATCTTCCAGCAATTGGTTCGTAATGTGTTTCTCTAAACAGTCTTGGTGGCACTAGACCTTCTTTTTGTCTAGGTCTAACCATTGCAGCTAATGATCTTGGATCATCTATTTTTAAATGTCCACAGTTTTTAGGTGCTTTGATATAATATACACCTGACCATAATGAATTAGGATGTTGATGTGCTCTGTTCATTCCACCTGGTGGATTTATATTAGCCCACATATTACCTAATACTGGCTCACTATCTAAATGTTCTTGTTCATATATTGTTTTTTGACATGCATATAACATATCGACTAGTTTTTTATATTCGGGTAACTCAGCCATATTAGTAGTAGAATGCCAACCTTGGATATTGGTTCTTGTTATACCTTCACCTTTATTATACCAAGCTAAAATATCTCTTTCCAACTCTTGATTTAAAGTTGGGTGTTTTATATCTGCAATATAAATTGGTGTTGGAAACAATAATTCTCTAAACATTATTTAAACGGTGTCCCTCCAAACCACATAACAAGTGATTGTCTTCTACCACGTGTAACTGGTTTTACTCTATGTCTTATAAACGATGCAAAAAATATTGCTTGGCCTTGTTTTATTTTTGCAACTTTACCTTCAGACATTAATTCTAAGTCTCCTCCTTCAAACTCATTTTCAGGAGATAATAAACAGGTCATAGATATTTTTCTAACTGGTGGTTCATGTGTAAAGTTCACATCATTATCTACATGCCAGTCATAAAACCCACCTTCTGGATATTCTGTATACTGCGCCATTTCATTTATTGTCATTCCATCAAAACCAAAGTGATTGCCGTTTGTAGTTTTCATAATACTTTCTATGTCTTTGTACATGTCAGTCATTTTAGAAAACGGTATCCAACTAATATGCGATGTTCTAGTCTTGGTGTCTACGTGAGTTTTTTTAATACCTTTGTCATTTCCAACTTTTGCATTATTTCTAGGCTCTGCACGTCCTGCATTAATTATCATTTTACATTGTTCAGGTGTAAAGATTGGTCGTGTGGTTTCTACTATATAAGACTTCCATTTAGGTTCTGTTATTATCATTATGCTCCTCTGTTTTTAATTGGATCAAACTGTACATCACAGTTTGCAGCAAGAGTTCTTCTAGTCTCTGTTGTTCCATTAAACGGATATACACAGTGTCTCATATCATATGGAAAAACATAAAAATCTCTAAGGTCCATGGGTGGTTGATAGTCTATCTTTGCAAACTGACCATTGGCTGCTCCTAATATCTGCAGTCTACCGTTCTGTTGTATGTGCCCTGCTGAATATTCTTTACCATATGTTGATGGTAGTTTTAAAATCATTACACTTGATAAACCAGTAAATAACATACCTCTATGAATGTGTGCAGGGTTATATTCGTGTTGTTTCATTTCATTAACCCAAATAGAATTTAAATGAGTTTCGTAATCTCTAATTTTATTAAAAGCTAGATAATGCCTAAACATTTCCATAAAATAATTCGTTACATCTCTTGGTAACATATTATGATTTTTCATCTTTGATTGGTCTTTACCCTGATAAAATAAAGAATGTTCATTCTCTATTTTACCTACTAACTGATCATTAGCAGGTTCTAGATTAGAAAAGTTAGACTCATAAATATAATTAATAGAGTTAAATATATCTAATGGAACCTGATACTTTAAAATAGATTGACCTAAAAATACAAAATTAAACTTTGGGCTTTCCATGTTGAGTTATTTGTTCTTTCTCTTTGTAACTGCTTTCTAATTCACCAGACTTTTTTATTCTTTGTAAGGATTGTAGTTGTCCCATTATATTAAATACTTCAGCTTCAGAAGAATTTTCATTTAAATTTTTTGCTTTTTCATGATACTGTAATCCATAAGATTCTAGCTGATGTTCATTTACATCTTTATCATTAAAAGATCCATCATTAAATTCTTTCTTTAATTTGGACCACATTTTGATTTCTCTCATTCTATGTCTTGCAACTTTTTCCATAGAAGCTTTTGCAAATATAGCTTCATCTAAATCTATTTGATATTTAGTTCTTTTATATTCATCTTCTTCTTTATCTATTTTTTTTTCTAACCAAGTTATCTTTGCTTTGTTTCTTCTATAATCAAAAGATAGATGCATTAAATTATCTAAATAGCTAGACTGTTCTCTAACACACTGCCAATATTTAGCACCTTTAGTCGGGTATCTATTATCTTGTAATACAGAAAATCTAGCTTCTGTTTCTGTTCGAAACATTTGTTTCTTGGTCCATGTATCACGAAGCTCGTCTACCATACCTTTAAAATCGGTAAGGTCCTGTGGTTCTAATAAATTATTTAAATGAGTTTCTTCTTGTTGAATTACTTCTTTTACGTCTTTTTTTTCTGTCATAGCTTTATCCTTTATATTCTAAAGATATATATAAGATTTAACTAATTTGTAAAGTATTAAGAGTCAATAAAAGTTAAAGTAGCAACTCCTGCTTTTACCCATTCTTCTGTAGTTGTTGACTTAGAAGGAGTTCCTCCCGTTTGAAGCGCAGAATTAGAAGCGCCTCCTATTGAACCAGATAGTCCTCTAGCAGTTGACAAATCTGCTGATTCCGTCCAACTTGAACCATTCCATATTTCTGTATTAGCATAGGCTGATCCAGGATTATCTCCTGCTGTTCCACCAGATGTTGTAACATCTGTGTTACTAAATCCTGACGATGTTGTATAACTTCTCCCAGTATTCAAATCTGAAACTTCAGTCCAAGAGCTTCCATTCCAAGACTCTACAACAGCTGCAACTGGAGGAGATTCTGGATTAAATTTAAAGTCACCAACAGATATTGCGTTTGTACTAGAAGCACCGCAACCAGAATTTAATTGGTGTGCTTGATTCATATCTGATATTTCAGTCCAACTACTTCCATTCCAACTGTTTGCATCAGCAGTTTCTCCACCTGGACCTTCTCCACCTGATGATACAGCTGAAGTTTGTACTCCTCCTAAAACATTTCTTGATATTACAGATGGTAAATTAGCCACTTCAGTCCAAGTACTTCCATTCCATAGTTCTGTGTTTTGTGATTTACCAGGATCAGCGTTTCCTCCTGCAGTTATAGCGGATGTAGATGTTCCTGTTCCACTCATTAAACCTTTATTTTCATTTAAATCTGCAACTTCAGTCCATGATGATCCATTATATAATTCTGTAATAGCTTCTCTTGGGTAGTTACCAAATGTTATAGAAGCAGAATTACTATTACCAGCACCTGCTTGATATTTTCTAGCTGTATTTAAATTTCCACCTGAAGACCAAGCTGTTGATGCAATAGTACCTCTTCCTTTTAAACTATTGCTTGTAGAGTTATACCAAATTTGTCCTAATAAAGGATTTTCTGGATCACTTGATAATACTTGTATATTTGTTCCTATAATTTCTTTGTATGTAGCCATAGTATTTTAACTTGTTGATATTGTATTTGTTATACCTGAACCTGCTTCTGCCCATTCTTCGGTTGCTGTTGAACTTGATGGACCACCATAAGCTAATGCAGATGTTACAGTTCCATTACCAGCTAAAGCAGATCTTGGTACATTTAAATCTGTTGTTTCTGTCCAACTACTTCCATTCCATTCTTCAGTTATAGCTGTTTGACTTGGGTCAGCACCTCCAAAACATAGAGCTGATGTATTAGATGGTCCAGCTTGTCCTACTTGTGTTCTTGCCGTATTTAAATCACTTACCTCAGTCCAACTACTTCCATTCCATTTTTCTGTAACTGCTGTTACAGCGTTACCTCCTGCTGGTGCTTCTCCACCAAAGCATAATGCATTAGTGTTAGAACTTCCTGCAGCGCCAGGAAGTCTTCTAATTGTATTTAAATCTGTTGTTTCTGTCCAACTACTTCCATTCCATAGTTCTACGTTTCCAACTTGACGAGGTGGATCTCCATTACCCCCCATTGCTACTGAAGCAGTATTATCTGGTCCAGACGATGCTAAATCTCTTCTCGGAGTATTTAAATCTGTTGTTTCTGTCCAACTAGAGCCATCAAAAGTTTCAACTTTTCCTGTTTTAGATCCTCCTGAAATACCACCAACAGCTATTGCAGATGTTTGGATACCATTACCAGCAAAAAGTATTCTATTACTATTTAAATCACCTACTTCTGTCCAAGTAGATCCATTATATTTTTCTGTTACAGTTTGAGCTCCACCAGAACTAGGTGCTTCACCTCCAAAAGCAAGTCCCGAGTCGCTACTTGCTCCTGCTCCGGATAAATCTCCCCTACCTGTATTTAAAGCACCACCAGTGGACCAAGCGTTAGATGCCTGGACTGCTCTGTATTTTAAAGTATTTGAAGTTGAATTATACCAAACTTGCCCTGTTTGTGGTGAGTCAGGGTCAGATGAAACATATTGTATTTTCTGTCCGTGTATATTTATATAAGCTGCCATTTATCATTCTTCCAATGTTATATTAATTGGTCTAGGTTGATAATCAGGAGACCCATCAATTTTTTTTGGATCATCTTCAGGTATTGCATCCCACGCAGCTTGTGCTGCTTGAATTTCAGCATCAACAATAGCTTGTGCTTCAGCAAGAGTTTTATGAACCCCATTTACTGCAGTAACCCATTTGTTAGAATATTGACTATTAGCTGCAATTCTCCATACATTACCAGGAAAATTTCTAGGTGACATTTTTATTGAATTATTGATTGTGATAAAACCTTTACCCCAATTTTCTGCTACACAGTATTGATATGTTTTTGCCATAATTTTTATCCTATGTGTCTAATGTTTCTACTCCACCAGCACCTATTAATTTAAATTCATTTGCGCTTGTGTCGTAATAAACTTGACCTTCTTTCGTACCTGTTGAACCTGATTGATTTTCAACTGCTACACCTTCTATTTCTCTATATTCAGCCATTATTTATTCTTCAACAACCAACCTTGAGTTCCATCTGTATAGACCAAAGTATTAGCTGCCCTTTCTACTGACACTGTTAGATCAGCAGTTGCACCGTTGATCTTTTCAGAATTTCTTCCAACAGTCATTGTGTTTGAATCAAATGTTCCTGCGTAATCTACAAAAGAAACTTCGTCACCAATTGAAGGTGAGCTTGGAAGCGTCATTGTAATAGCGCCACTTGTAGTGTTTATGAAATATCCTTCACCTGCAACTGCTGTAAAACCAGAAGTCTTAACTGCTTGCCATGAAGTACCGCCAGATACTTCACCAAAAGATAATTGACCAACAGCCGTTGTACCGGAACCAGTAATACTAGCTACTTTTAAAAATCTGTCTGCTGTAACATTTCCAGTGGGAAATTTTAATGTGTAGCTCTGATTAGCTGAGTGCTCGGGCGATTGTAGTTTAATCCCATGGGTATTATTTTCACAGTTAAGCTGAACTGTACCTGGATTTGTTGCACCAGCAATTTCAATAAGACCTGTTCCATTTGGTGTAGCTATGATATTTCCGTTTGCACCATCTGTGATTGTAATATTACCAGAGTTTGTACCTCCGTTTGTATCTAAAGTTAAATTGTATGCACCACTTGAAGTAAGAGTTGCTGTTGCAGCTCCTGTACCAATTTGTACTTCACCAGTTCCTTTTGGTCTTAGTTCTAAATTAATATTAGAATCATCTCCAACTGCACCAATCTCTGGTCCTGATCCTGTTGCAGCGTTTGTAATATCAATATGGTTTACTGCAGATCCAGTTGTTTCAAAAATTAATTGTTCGTTTCCATTTTCATCTCTGATACCGTGAGCATCATCGAAGTCTATCATGAAAGAATTAGTATCTAAGTTACCACCTAATTGTGGTGAAGTATCATCAACAAGATCACTTGCTAAAGATATTGTAGAAATATTTGGATTAGTTCCATCATCTGCTTTTGCATAAGCAATTACAGTTTTACCATTTGCAACTGTAGCAGAAGTTCCTGTACCTGTTGCATATTTAAATACAACGTTCTGTGAACCAGACGTAGAATTTTTTAAAAAATAAAAGTTTTGTACATCTAAAGGTATTGTAACATTTCTAGATGCTGTAAGTGATCCTGTGAAATCTATAATTCTATGTGAAAGAGTTGCCCCTGTTGATCCATCACTAACAGTAAGAGCTGTATCTGAACCATCAGTTACTGCTTGAGTTGTATAACCACCAGATATTTGTTCAATTATCTGTAAGTTTGTATTTGTTTTTGTACCCCAAGTTCCAGCATTTTCACCGGTTGCTTGAAGTTCTACACCTAAAGGTGTGTATGATGATGCCATAAAAATTCTCCTACGCTGCTACATCGTTATAACTTGTATTTGATCCAGTTGCAACATCCGAATATGAAGAATTCGAACCCGTTGAAATATTACTATACGACGTATTAGAACCAGTGTCAATATCTCCATAAGCAAATATATTGGTAACTCCAACATCAACTGTTGCGGATAAACCAGTTAATCCTACTGTAATATCAGTTAATGATATTGTTCCTAAACTAGCACTAAATGATATTCCTGTTAGTCCTAAACCTTCTTCTACAGTTAAAGACCCTATACTAGATGTCATGCTAATACCAGTTAGATTAGCGACAGCACCACCTAATCCAACTATAGAACCAAGAGTAGTTTCCATAGACAAACCAGAAACAATAACAGTGTCATTTGGTATAGTTACAGAACCTAAAGTAAATGTTGCTTCAATACCTGTTAATGATGCTTCTTGTGAAGATGTTCCAGTTGCAGTACCCTGCGATAAAGTCATTTCTTGACCAGAAACAATTACTGTATCGTTTGGAGCAAAAGCTGTACCTTGTGATAAGGTAAGATCTAAACCTGTCATTCCAACAGTTATGTCAGCTACAACTGGTGTGCCTAACACAGATGTAATTTCTTGACCTGTTAAGCCCATAGTTACATCATTTACTGTTAATGAACCTACTGAGAATGTTGCCGATAAACTTTCTTCAAGAACTACAGGAACAAAAGCTTCGCCCTGTGATAATGTTAGTTCAAAACTTGATGGTGTAATTATAACATCAGGAATATCTACAGATCCGACACTAGCTGTAATTTGTATACCGGTTAAAGAAACAGAAACAGTTTGATCTGAAAGATCTCCCCAGCCTCCATCGCCGCTCCATTGTTGAGCACCCCAACCCGTTTTAAGAGTTACGTCCTCATTCCATTCAGCTTGGCCCCAGGTAAACCTGCCCCATCCTGAAGTCGTCGACATGGTCGACCTCCTATGCTAGTCTGATTATTGCGGCTGTCGCGTCGTTTGCAGGAAACTCTATTTTGAAAGTTCCATTACTTGCTGTTTTGTCACCACCAAAAGCAATAATTGCTACAGAGTCAGTCGTGCCTGTGCCTGTTCCTGTAGTTGTATTATAAATCATTGCACCATTTGCAGTGAAAGAAGCTGATGAATAAGTTACATCTGAAAAATCTGTGAACGCTGTAGTTCCTGTTAAACCAACTCCTGATCTTGTAAGAGTTGCACCTCCAGCTGTGTAAGCTGTTCCTGATGTATTTGTAACTTCGTTTGAACTTGAATAATCTGTTGTTGCTGCACCCAAAGAAGCAGAACTTGTAAATAATGCAAGTTTAAAAGTATCGCCACCAGATGACGCAAAATTGTGTTTACCTTGTAAAAGTTCTTGTTTGAAACTTGAACATATTGCCGATGTTATTGCCATAATTTATCTCCTACGGGTTTGCTGAGTTAACTGGTATACGAACAGCGCCATCAGTGTAGTCATCTCTTCGTCTTCTACCAACTTGTTCGTTAGCAAACTTCTGTATCTCTTGTTTATACTTATTTTCATATAGTGTCAACATATCTATCGGACCTTTTAAATACCCATATGCTTCTGACAAGCAGCAGTATAAAAGGCCATTTGGAAAATTAAGACTAATATAATTCGTTGTATTATCTGAGGCTAAAGTATCCGGCATTTTGTTAAAATGGACTCTAAATCTGTATGTTGTATTTGGTGTAGGAGCTACAAATATTCTTCCTGATGTAGTATCGGTATTACCTGTTGCACCACCGAACATAGCATAATATTTAGGTTGACCTTGAGCAGCAGATGTGCCTGTAATATCTTGATACTCTTGGAGATAAGTCATATCTTTTTTCTCTAGCCATCTATTAGCTCCTGTAATAGCTGATCCATTTGTATCATAAACCTGTATACCTCTTATAAATAATGCTCCTGCTGGTGCATTTATTGATTCTTGACCTGCTGCAAAATTACCTAATTGTTGTTTTCTTTCAGCATCAATCGGTACATCTCTAAAAATTCTATATTGTGCATTTAAAATTATATTTTCTAAAACATCTGTTGTTAAAACATTTGAATCTGTTTCAGTATAATTTCTAATATTTGTAACTAAATCACTATAACTTAAACCAGCCATTATTTAATATCCCCTTTATGTTTTAAACGTATCTTTTTTTGTTTTGCAGTTTCTTCTACTTCTTCATATAAAACAAGATGAGGATCTTGCTTTTCAGGTTTAAATATATTTTTTATCCAATTTAAAAATTTTTTAATCATCCTTCGATAGTTATAGGCCCAACGGAACAACCGTAGCCTCCTCCTTTTACACTACCAGTTGTAGCAGTATCTGAGTTAACTGTAAAGAAGAAGAAATTTGAAATTAAATAATCAGTTGTACCTCTCCCTGGATTTCCGTCTCCTGTATCAGGAATATATTTTCCTGTTGTAACAGCATATCCTGAACCTTGTCCTATTTGTGCTCCTGTAATTCCATCAAAATTAGGAATTGTTGCATAAGCAAAAACAGGATTACCAGCTGCACCTCCATTTGGATTATATGGTGTACCAGTACCTGGTGATAGTGTAGGTGGTCCTCTAAATAAATATGTTGTTCCATTTGTTAAACCATGTCCAGGTGCAAATACATTTATTATACCGGAACCTGAAGCATAAGTTTGAAAACCATTTTCTGGTATCAAAACAGTTGTAACAGGTTCTGTTCTATCAGTTCTTACATGTCTTAATGAAACACCATCAGCACCAAGAGGTTTTGGTTCTAATTGTGGTTGTTTTGGTTCAAATTCAGAAACATGTACAAACGAGCCATTCCATTCTCTAACCATTTCTTTATATGGAAACTCCATACCAGATCGATCAGAAATTGCTTTTGCATGTTTTCCTGTTGCGTATTTTGGCATTATGCTCCTGGGTAATAAGCTTTTGGTGTTATATATGTACTAGAAGCTGAACCATCTTCTGCAAGCGCTCTTGCTAGTTCATCCTCATAATATAATTTCATTTGTTGAACCATTTGTGGTTGATATTTTTGTGCAAGATAAAATGCTAAACCTGCAACCATACAAGGCACAAATCTAAACGGCACATCAGATGCATTTGTATAGTCTCCCACATCTTGAATTCTTTTTATGTAATAGAAATGCATATCTTTAGATGCATTAGTTGAGTCTGGTGTTGGATAAACACTAATACTAACATGATCAATGAATCTTTGAACCCAATATTGATTAGGTGTTCCTTTAGATAACTTATTAGAAAAACCTGCATAAGTAGATCTATCTACTTTTGTCATTGGTGAATCTGACTGAGTTGTCTGTGTTCTATTAGATCTTAATTGTGCTTCAAGGACATCGGACATTCCATATACACCGTTTGGATTTGAAGTAGCACTTGTGCCATCATCGCTTGATCTAAAAAACTTATATTCAGCTTGTCCTTCTATCAGATCAAGATCAAGTTCTCCTATTTCCCAATAGTGAATACCTCTATTACCCCATTCTTGAAATAAGATATTAAGAGATCTTCTTGCAGATTTTAACTGATAACCTGCTACAGAATTTAATCCAATACGTTCAAAAGCATCTTCTATTATTTCATCAATAGCAAATGTTTTATCGAACGTTGTAGTGTCCGAGGTAGTGTTAGCCATTTAACCTCCTAGCCAGTATATCCAATTGTGACAGAAGTAGTATTAGTTAAATCTAAATATATTCCAGTTCTACATCTAATACCGCT
>Ga0208157_1000703_pt1 | contig 17190 bp, 21 predicted proteins | sample 5_EtaG_FD_184077 | JGI IMG/M metagenome (GOLD analysis project Ga0208157, IMG submission 184077) | Marine viral communities from the Subarctic Pacific Ocean - 5_ETSP_OMZ_AT15132 metaG (SPAdes) (version 2) | ecosystem: Environmental > Aquatic > Marine > Oceanic | place: Pacific Ocean | collected...
CAGGGTAAGCCCTGCTCCGCTGGCTGTCTCGTAGTCAGTGCCAAGGGACACTGTGCGACTACCCGTACCGTCTTGGATAAACACGATAAACCCAGACTGACCCACAATCTCTGTGCTTGGGTTAGCCAAGGTCACATTACCTGTCAACGTCAGTACAAAGTTTTGGTCAGCACTAAAGTCCAGAGTAACTGATCCAGTGTTACTGGTGTCGGTTTCCGTACTAGCAACTGCCGTAGTAAATACACCTGTTGATGCAGTAGAAGCCCCAATGGTAGTGCCGTTAATTGTCCCGCCTGTAATTGCTACGTTAGACGGGGTAATTCGATCTGCTAAATAACTTGATAGATTAGCCATTAGTTAACTCCCTTAAATAGCCGCAATAATAAATGCAAGCAGTTCTGAATAACGCACACCCATGCGGTCACACTCTTCACCAGTTTCTTCGTCTGTCCAAGTGCTGTGAATAAACATTCCATAGCGCCCAGCGTCTAACCCTTCAGCTTCAAATGCGGCCTTCAAGTCTTGCGCGATAATTCCAAAATGAATACGGGCTGTTTCGTCGCTTTCTGTATTGTCATCTTTACTTTCTACAGCACTCTTCCATCGGTACTTACGCAGAAGTGCCTTAGCCGCTACAGCTACGCGAGTCTCTGCTTCTGTTAGCTCTTCAATGTCTTGCTTTTCTCTAGCGTCTGAAGTGTTGATAGTGCCATTAGTAGCATAAAGATCATCAAACCGTTGAGATCCAGCACCTAAATCTATTACGTTGTCTGAGAAAGCACCGTTTTTGTACGGATACCAAGTGGTAGAACCGTAGTAAACTCCTGAATCAGCGCCACTGCCGTGTATAACAAGCTGGTTGGTTACAGCTTTTAAAGTTCCTGCAACGGTGCTTCCAGTTTTAATCTCTAGGCCACCAGAGCCAACACTTACTTTACCGCCTGCGGGGTTAAGGGCTATATCTTGAGCGCCTGCCGACAGGTTTCGTGATTGAAGAAAACCAATGGCGGTTCCACCACTGTTATCCATACCAAACTCAAACTGGTTGTTAGCGTTGCCGCCTTGTATTGAAAACTGTGGTGACTGAGAACCAAGTGCTCCGTCAGCATCTGCTGTTGCCCCAGCGACCTGTAGCTTATAGAGGGGATCGCTTACGCCAATACCTACGTCACCAGAGCTATCAATACGCATACGCTCTGCGTCATTTGCATAAACTGCTAAATGATCGGTTGAGTTATCGTAGAAAAACCCACCCCTAAAGTCATCGTCAGTGTCTCCAAATAAAAGACCCCCACTTTGGTCAGTGGGTGTTTTTACTTGAATGTACGATGCGCCAGACGCATTTTGTACTCTTAAAGAAGCACTGGCATGAAATGCATCTCCTGAGTCTGTTCCAATTAATACCCGCTCTGAGCTATCAATCGTAATCGCCGTGCTTGTAGCACTGTCAACAATACCTAAGCTAGGAGCAGTTCCTGTTTGTGGGTACAACTGCCACGTTGAGCCGTCATAGACCATAGTGACAGAGACGCCGCTTACGTCCATTACTAGGTCGGCGGCTACACCTTCAATAGTAGAACTGTTACGCCCTACAGTCAGGTTTGTAGTCCCCCAAGCGTTGCCGTCTGCAATAATAACTTGATCGCCCGCAGAAGGGCTTGCAGGCAACGTAATCGTAAACGCGCCTCCAGCAGTGCTTGCAATAACACCCTCATTCGCAGACATGGTGTAATTTGCAGTCTTTACTAAATAATCAATGCCACCGACTACATCACCAAATGATAGTGTTCCACTACCGTTCGTAAGAAGTGCTTGACCGTTTGATCCGTCGCTAGTTGGATATGTAAGAGAGTTTGCTACCAAAGCACTAAACGTACCTGCGGCGGCAGTAGATGCACCAATAATTGTGCCGTCAATATTTCCACCATTTACATCAGCAGTAGGAATTGTAACCGTACCTGTAAAGGTGGGTGAGGCCGTAGGAGCCTTAGCATTTAACTGAGTTTGAATAGCAGAGGTAACGCCATCAACATAGTTAAGTTCTGCCGTAGTAGCTGTAACACCATCTAGGATGTTTAACTCTGCTGTAGTACTTGTTACTCCATCTAGGATATTTAATTCCGCTGTAGTGCTTGTTACACCGTCCAAGATGTTAAGTTCTGTAGCTGTTGCACTAACTACTACATCTTCATTTATCTTGGGAGATGTTAGCGTTTTGTTTGTTAGCGTATCGGTTGTTGCTTTACCTACCAGCGTATCTGTAGCCGCAGGAAGCGTTACTGTTACGTTACCGCTATATGCGCTATGAGCCGCTGACTGAAGCTGTGTATAATGAGCATTGCTAGCTTCACAATACAATTTTATATTAGATACAGAACCGCCATTCTTTAAAACAAGTTCGCCTGTCTGTATATCTACATTACCATCAATTCTAACTACACCTGTTCCGTTAGGCGTAAGAGCAATATTACCATTAGATGTAGAAACTAAACCATTACCATTTACATCTAGATCACCGCCTAACTGTGGTGTAGTGTCTTCTACAACATTAGAAATAGCACTAGACGTAGCCAAACCTGCGACTAGTGTAGAACGTGAAATCTTCTTAAGGCCACCACCTGACGTATCTACAGCTAAAAGAACATCATCGTTAGCTACCGAAGATATTTCTGACAAATCACCTACAGCAGTTGGATTAAAATTTGTTCCATCTGCAATTAAAAGATGACCAGCCGTGTTGGTTGCCATGACAAGATCATCACCACTAATGGTCAAATCACCCGAAATGGTAAGATTTCTTATTCCTGTATAATCTTTGTTTGCATCTAAAACAACAGCTTTAGAAGCAATAGCCGTTCCTACTGCGGTACTTCCTAAATCTAACGCATTTAGTTCACCTACAACGGCTGTAATTCCGTCTAGAACATTTAACTCTGCGGCGGTACTGGTAACTCCATCAAGAATGTTTAATTCTGCGGGAGTAGACGTAATAGCTACTCCTCCTACTTGAAGCGTTGTTGCGTTTACTTCTCCAGAAGAACCATAAATAACAGCTTTACTGTTTACAATAGTTCCTGCACTAGAGCCGTCTGTTAAATTTATTTCTGCCGCAGTTGATGTGACGCCGTCTAAAATATTAAGTTCAGCAGTTGTAGAGGTTACGCCATCTAACAAATTAATTTCTGTTGCAGTGGCTGTAACGCCATCCATAATATTAAGTTCGGCGGCTGTCGCAGTAATTGCAGTGCCATTAAAGTTAATAGCATCTAAATAAGCTGTACCATCAATATAAATGTCTTTCCATTCTTTTGTAGAACTTCCAAGATCATAAGTATTATCCGCATCTGGAATAATATTTGATGCTACGTCTGCGGTAAGCGTAATACTATCTGTATCAGCATTACCAAAAGTAAGGTTGCCTGAGATTGTTGCATTACCAGTAACTGTTAAATTACCGCCGATGCTAAGATCATTAGTAGCTGTAACATTTCCTGTCAGCGTTGACGTACTTGTCACAGCCAGCGTAGAGCTTAAAGTTGTAGCTCCCGTCACCCCTAGCGTTGTTCCAACTGTAGCGGCTTCATTAACTGTAAGGGTGTCAATAGTTGCTGTACCATCTAAATAAAGATCTTTAAACTCTAAAGAGCTAGTACCAAGATCAATATCATTATCGGTTACTGGTACAATAGCGCCATCTTGAATACGAATTTGCTCTACTGCGGCACTAGAGACTTCTACATAAAAACCCCAACGATTATTAGTACTATCTACTTCAATTTTATTTAAAAAATCTAAATCACCAATTTTAAAAATATTACCGCCCTCAGCCGCTGTGCCATCATGTCGATGTCCAGTAGATGTTGCGCTTGTAGAAGAATAAGTAAAAGCGTTTACTAACTGATTATATTCATCATTAAAAAGTGAGGCTGTTATTGTATCGCCATCTGAAAATGTACTTTGTCGTGTATAAGTTTGAGCCATTGCTATCTCCTACCTGATGGCATATAATCAAAATAAAAACCATTTATTGCGTATGGTAATCTTTTATCGTTTGTTCTAATCCTAACGCTAGTTGTTTGACCACTGCCTGTAAGAGTTGTCCTAACCATAGGATCGTTTGTTCCTCCAAAAGTTGCAGTATTAAAAACAGAACTTCCAAAAATAGCTGGTAGAGGAATATCAGACAATGTAATATCTGAGGGCTGTGGAATATTTGCATCTTCATAGTCATATCTAATTCTCATAACAGGAGTAACTGCTCCTTCAGGAGAAATAGAAGTACGAATATATTTTAAAGTTTTACGAGTTCCTATATCACCAAAGTCAAGATCGGGTGTTTTATAGGTAGCTAAAATATCTTGTTCGGCACCCGCTAATAAAAAACTATTTCCACTATCATGGTTATAAACATAACCGTCTTTATCGCCATTAAATTTTTGTTCTATACCTTGATAGTCAATAGTAGAACTTAAACCAAAAGCTTGTATTCCTTTAGTTTCAGACCATTCAAAACCTTGTCCTGTAAAAGTACCTAAAATACCTTTAGCGTCTGCTGAAGATGATCCAGCACCAGAATAAAAAAGCCGATACTGTGACTTAGATCTAAGCACACAGCTATCAATAACATAAGAATCAATACTGTTTGTAACACTTGTCAATAAACTTTGAATCTGTCTTGAAATAGAGCTTAACTCTGTGTCACCAATACGGGCTGTACCAGCAACGGTTCTTATGCCATCGGGAGCTAGAAAAACAAGATCGCCTCCAATTTCTTGGATACTATAACCACTCAAACAACCAACATTTTCTGCAATTGGATCTATTCTTGTATTTGAAGGAGTATTAATTTCTACAAGTTTATGAAGGCTGTTTCTAGCAAAAACAATTAAGTCTGTTCTAAAACCTTTAACACCTTGAATCTGATCTGATATTGTTACAGAACCTGAACCAGTGCCTGAAAAATTATTAGGGTCGTTATAAACACTATAAAATACAGTGTTTAAATTATCTTGTACTCCTGCCGCAATTAAATGATGGTCGTGAACAGTAATATATTTAACACCTTTTGTTCCTGTAACTGTTACTTCTTCTGCAAAAAAAGTACGGGTGCTTAATACATCAGTACCCTCCATACGAAATGCAAAAATTTTATTTGAGCCATCAGCAATAAACACTTCGCCATAATCAAAATCTGCTCCTTCAAAAAGAGCAAATTGGCATTGTCCTTGACTAGACCGTGTTAGTGCTGAACGACCTGTGAAGGCTGTATGATTATCACCACTACCAGCAACAGAATCACGATTAATTTGAAGCCATGTTGCACCATCATTACTAAAATAAATATTAGTACCTGACGTAACAATTACGCCATCTGCGTATGCAAAGGTTCCTAAAATACGATTAGAGCTATTGGGCCTAGCGGCTGATCCTGCACCATAAGCTGTAATACCGTTTATACGACGATAGCCGCCGTCAGGGTCTACTTCAAAGTTTGTAAGTTCTGTAGCAAAACCGGGATTTCCTAAAAGCTCTAGTGAGTTTAAGTTTGTATTAAGACCACCCTTTGCCGCAAAACCAAACGCCTGAGACATTAAACAAGCCTCACGCGATCATCTTTAATATAATCTGGTGTTTGCATCATCAAAGCGTTTTTCATAAGCCGTAAACCCCTACGATAATCTTCTAAAGCCAAAGCCGCAGGTTGTATGTTCTCTTTAAACTGATGAACATAGTATCTTGCTCTAGCGAGTAATACAGTCTTATAGACATCAGGAAAAACTATAGTATCTCCATATGCTGAAAGCTGTGTAGCTTGATCAAATGCAAAAAAGTAAATACGATACACTTTATCGGGTATAGGGCTTAGTCCAAAATTGCGTCCGTCAGAACTACGAATAACTCTTCGTGGTTGACCACCATTTGCATCTTCGGCATCATCTGCATTTTCTTGAGCGCGATGATAGGCTTTCCATTCTTCTAAAGTTATATATTTAAGACTTTCACTAACAAAAGGCGCTGTTTCGCCTGAGACACCTATTGTTGTTAAATAAAAATCATCCCAATCAATATAGCCATAATCATTAGCTAATGAAGAGCTTGCCGCCTTTAACTCATACCATCTTTGATTGGCTACTGTTTCTACGACAACATTCCCATAAAAAGGATCTGTTGAACCGCTTTCACCTACAGAAAGAAAAGGCCACTGGGGTTCTTCAAGAACAATGTCAAGATATGCCCGATTGACACAATCTTTAACGTGTGCCTGAATACCCAGTGCAGATCCAAAATTACTAGAGGTCAAAACAACTTCGTTCATCTCTCTCAATAGTTCATTTGTTAGATCTAAGTATGTAGTAGCCATTATTTTTTATGAACCTTTTGTATTGCAAAGTTAGCTTTTTTAGAAGCGCCTTTATGTGGCTTGTACCCACCTGCTGGATTTTTCATCAGCTTGTAAGTACTCCCCTTTTTCATCCAATGGTAGCCTTTAGGTGCCTCGACTTGCATCAGGGTTCTCCTGCTCGTTGCGAACTTTGGGATACTTTAACTCCGCTTCTTTTTGATACGGAAACTGGTTTTCTGTCATCTCAGCACACATACGCTCTTTTTCTTGGATAGACTTGTATTCGCGTTTTTCGATTTGAGTAGTCATTAGTTTGGACTCGCTACTTGCATTGCTCCTGCAAGACCGCCAGCAGAGTACATTGCTTTACTGCCCATTGCGCGACCCATACGACCACGGCGACCTCTGCCGGGACGAGCGGTACGGCGACGATTAGGGCCACCTCCCGGTAAACGCATTCCCCTGTTCATTTTTTGAGCTTGTGTCATCATTTGACATTCTCCTTTTTCCTAAAAATACGATCATAGTTATCTTCGTATTTTTGACGATTTTCGTTTTTAAGATATTGACCGCTTACTTTTGTTGTTCTTTTAGGACTCATCCTAATAGGCTGTTGTTCACTTCCAATCTGTGGCATTGTTCTTCCTTAAAGAAAAGGGGGAGTATTTCATCCCCCTATCAGTGTTAGTCGATGCCGTAGAAGGCAGAGACAAGAGCTTCACCGCGCAGAACCTTAGCACCATAAACGTGCAGGCCGCGAACGATGTCACCGAAGCTTGACGGATCACGAATCACTTCTGTATTCACGATGGTCTGTGCAGTACAGGTAGATGAGATGTGTCCAGCAATACACTTACCAGCCGCGTTAGACGTAGACGCAATGTTGTTGGTCTTGTACATATCAAAACCACGCAACTTACCAGAGCTTACCAAACCATTACGGATGGAGCCTTGGCCTGCGTTGAAGTCACTGCTCATCAGCTTAGAGCTACTTTGAACAAGTTGCTCATAGAACTCTGGATTAGCAAGGAACCAACGACCCTCTTCAGGTACGTTCTGCTCATCAAGCAGACGCGCCATGTGAGAAAGTACGTCGATAGGATCATGCTCACCAGAAGCGTAGCCAATGTCAAGGTTACCAGTACCGTCAAAAGTACCGCCAGCCAAGTCAGTTGCGCTGTCAGAACCAAGAATGTGATTCGGAGAAGACGCAGGTACGCCAGCAAACATAGCGGCAATTACACCTTCATCAAAAGCGTCACGCAGTGCGTAAGCGGCTGAAGAAGATGCAACTTCTTTAAAGTTGACATGAGACATAGAAGTTTCGATATCGTCAACGATGAACTTAAATGCGTTCGCCGTATCAACAACGAGGTTGACTTCTTGATCGGTCAACTTAGTTTGCGTTACGTCAGCACCTCTTTCATACTGATAAACAGTAATCGTAGGTTCTTTGATGATCTTTACAGAATCACCGTAAGCAGTAATTTCACCAGCATAGTCGGTGTTAGTGATTGCTTCTGCTACTGAAGACTTCCGAAAGAAGTTAAGTACCTTCTTAGAATAGACAGCAGGAAGGAAGTACGAATTGGTCTGTCCCGCTACCGAGTTGCCAAAGTTAGCATCGGTATCTGTAGACGGCTCAAAGTACTGATCTGATTGGTTATAAGCCATGATTAAAATCTCCTAAAAGACAAGTAATTATTTTGCTACTCTGCCTTCTTGAATGGCACGATCAATTTCATCTTCAAAACGATCATAGTCATCTAAAGAAAGAGCGGCAATTTCCCGTTGTGTCCAAATTTTATCTGACTGTGGTTCAACTCCGGTAGTCTTTGTTGATACCATATCAGCCGCATTGGACTTTGAAAGTTGTGACGGGCGAGAAGATTTTTTAATTGCAATATTGTTTTCCATTTTATAAAGATCTATTGCACGACTAGCTAATCCAACATTATCTGGGTTTCTATAGATCCACCGCTGAATTTCTTCAGGCTGGCCCTTAGCCCACCCATGAAACTTATCATCACCCCTAATATCTTCAAAATCAGGGTGTCGTTCTTTAAGAGCTACTTCAGCATCACGCTTTGACATTTCTGCCTCACGCACTTCTAGTGCTGATAGTTTTTGCTGTAGAGCAGACATTTGCTCTTCGCTTCTCATATGAGCGACTGTTTCGACAGTATCATATAGATCAGGATACTCTGATTTAAAACGCTCAAGATCTTCGGTGCTTTTTGGCGGCTGATACTGCGGTTGAGCAGTTTTAGCCACAGCCTCTAGTTCTTGTTCGCGTTGTTTAAATTCAGAGATTTTTTGATCATAATGTTTTTTTAGATCGTCATATCTCTTTTTATAATTGGTACGAGGTTTCTTTTCTTCAGGGGTTCCGGTATCTTCGGAAGTAGCCTGCTCCTCAAAAAACAATGATCCCGCATTTTTGTCTTCTTTAGCATCTTCTTGATACCAAGATTTTTTAGCATTATACGGATTTGCTTCTTCTTCACTCATGTCACTTCTCCTTTCTGGGGCTTGTTGTCTTTCAAGGTAGCTGTGTTAGTGCGCTTTCTTAACACAGGGTCTTGATACTACAAGGTGGCCTCAAGGTTATTATAATGATAAGGGGCTAAAATTCTAGGTAGCCTTATCGGTTCATTAGGCTGGGCATTCGGTTTGCATATGACATTTGACGATTAAGTGTTTCTTCATCGTCTTTTTCCATGTCGTAACGCTCCATTTCCTCTGAAGGCACTCCACCTTCTGCCATAGCCATAAGACCGCCATCTGCGGCACGTTCAGCATCATCCATCATTATTTGGAGATTGTCTGCGCCTATCTGGTCGGTTGCTTTTTTGGTGATAACAAACTCACCATCCGATAACCTTGCGGGTATCGAATCTGATATTCCAGTGCCGGGGCCATCAACTTCCCCTGCGCCAGAAAATTCTGTTGAACTAAGAATAATCTTATCTAAGATCCCTTCTAGTTTTGGATCTTCATCTAGAACCTTAAATAAGTATTCTTGCTCTTCGGGTTCTAATACTTCGTCAGCTACATAATCTACGAACTCATCTTCCATTTCTACATCTGGAAGCATATCTTCATCCTGCTCTACTTTTTCTTCAGGGCTGATATTGTCATAAGTGTCTACAGGAACTTCTTCAGGAACCGCCTCCATTTCAGGAGGAACCATCATAGAACTTTCAGTTGTTAAATCATCAGCCATCGTCTTTTTCCTTTCGTCTTTGATTTACTTGCTCCTTTAAAGTAAGGAGGTTAGCCAGAGAACTCGCTTTCCCCTGCTTGCGGTACATTTCCTGTTCCGATTGTGCCACCGCCAGTGCCTGTAACTCCAGCATCCGTAGGTTCGTCAGGTGTTCCTTCAGGGCTTCCCACAATTCTGGGTTGTTCACTAGGGAAGTCAGCCTGTTCGCCAGTTGCTTGTCCAACATTATTTTGCATTCCTATAATTTGTGCGGCGAGTGCCGCTTCTTCAGGATCATTTAGTAGTTCATCAGGATCAAGATCCAAACTATATGCTAGTTCGCTAATAAGCTTTGACATTTTAACAAACGGAGCAATAGCAGGATTTTGAGCGGTTTGAAGAAACATTGTCAATCGCTGACTCCGTACTTCTTTTTGCATAAGGCTGTTAGTACCCATAGCCTTAATTTCTAAATCACCTTTAGTTTTTAAAGAACCTTCAAAGAATTGCATATTCCATTGAAAGTATGCTTTACCCAAGGGCTTAAGCAGGAAATCATCTAAGTTTTTTACAACTGTTTTAATATTGAGGGACGCGGCTCCAAGTAGCATAGACATACCAGAGGCTGTGCGCGTCATGCTTTGTACGCCAGTTTGACCATGTGAGTAGCTAGGAATACCTGTCTGCTCATCTGCTAACTGACGAAATTTATCAAACATCATCATATTTTCTTGAGATGTATTTGGGAATTTAAGGCCATGAATAGATTGACCCTGCATTCCAGATTGACGCCTAAAGACTTTGCCGGGATAGATTTCCATGCTTTGTCCACCTACAAGCATAGTCTCGTCTACGTCAAAAATTACTGAACCACTAAGTGCCAGATTATCAATAGCCATACGAGCATGACCATTCATAATCTGCTGACTGTCGTTCATGTTCTCTGCAACACCTACGCCAAAGAAACTATATGGGTTTCTTTCATATGGAAAAGAATTGTAAGGTATACGGTGTGGCGTAAAAGGATTAACAACAGCCCTGAGTACAAGGCCATTACAAATCCAAGCATTAATTTGAATCTCATCAAGAATATCAACGTCATCTGGTAGATCTATACCAACTTCTTTTGCGTATTCTGCATCCATTAAACCCCAATATTCAAGTACCTCAAAACGACTAGCGCCTGCTTCTGTCATGCGTTGATCGTCTTTTAATTCATACTCATAGTCTTTTTCTGTATAATTAGGGCCAAGCATCATACAGTCACGAATAGCATCTTCATTAAAGTATGGCATTTTACGCAAAGCTCTAAGCTGAGATTTATTAAGCTTATGCCTATGAACTACAAACTCACACTCTTCAATAGATGTAGCATTGGGATCAGGAAAGAAATCCCAAACACTGACAAATTCAATCCTTGGTACACGCACTGCTGTGGGTGTATAGGCTCTTCCGTCCCCAGTTTCATCCCACGTATGTAAAGTTTTATTAAAATTAAATGGGCCTTTTACAATTCCTGTGCCAAAAAGTGTAGACTCAAAAATAGCATTGCGTAGTTCTGTTGAACCATTTGACTCATCAATTTGATCGTGAATCAATTTTTCCATGTTCCTTGCCGCTTCTTTTGCGGGAGAAATTTCTGGTATTTCTGGTATAGGTGATGGCCCAGCAACAAAAGTAACCTGTTCATTATCTTCAATATTTTCAAACAGGCCTTGTCCTGAAGACAATGTGGCTCCCGGTTTTAATACTTTACCATCACCTGCAAAGCCCACACCCGTATCAGGAGCGGCTGGTTCTTTAGCCATAGGCTCCATTGCCGCGCTTGTTTCAATTCCGGGTGATTGATTAATACTAAGGTGCATATATTCATCTACACCTTCAGGTAATGCAGTAGAAACCACACCAATTGGAAACTTACCTGTACCAAAAATTACATCTATTAGCTGACCAAAAGCGGCAAGCACTTTAGTTTTAGTAACCTTAATAAATACACGAGACTTTTCAGATTCACGGAAACGTACATTTTTAGGGTAAATACCACGAAAATTATGATAGGCTGTGATCCAACGATTTTCGTCAGAGTCCCTAGCCATTTGTGCTTCTGCATATCGTGCTTCAATCAAACCTGCAAGATTAGATTTAATCTGAGCGTCTGCATTAATAGACAGCCCATCTTCATTCTCTACAGGTTCAAAATAAATATTATCAGCACCAGAAACTAAAGTATTTTCTTCTGCCATGTTTATCCTATTGGTATTAATCTTGCAATACTATATATTAATGTCGAACCAAACACAAGGCCTAGAGTGTAAATACCCCAAGTATTAAGAGGTCGAAAAAGTTTAGGTCTTTTTTCCATATTAATATCCAAATGTTCCGTCTGCTGGTTGGTAAATTGTTTCGCGGTGTAGTTGCCTCATACGGCTAAACGTGTCATCTATACGAGGCCGCGACATAATAAGATATCGTAACGCATCATACGCATGGTCTGGTGCATGAGTATCAACGTCTTCAGGATTGCTTTTATCCAGAGGAATACTTTGAAGTTCGCGTATCAGGTTAGGACAAGTATTAAATATTTGTATTTTGGGCCTTCCGCTTTGCTGTAACTTCAGGTATTCGTGGATTTGAATTTTTCCTGCAACTCTGTTTTTATCTGCTCGTCGTAGCTTATGTCCAGCCTTGACAAGAGTTTCACCTACTGTTGGGCCTGTCTGACCCGTTCTGTTCCAACACGCTGTATCTAGTACGCCCGGAACGCTCATTGGATCATTTAGTTCCATTTCTGTTAATGTATGAGCAAGCTCTGTTGCTAGTAGCCCTTTTCGGTAAAGTTCTCTGTATATAATAAGTGTATTGTCATCCTTATCTAAGGCACCCCAGACACAAGCTGATTCTGAAGCATAACCATAGTCAATTCCTTTTATACGTTCCCAATGGATAGGAATATCAAATGGTTCAATTACATGAAGGTGTCTATCAAACTCTGTAAAGGCCGCACCTTCTGCAACATCCCAATCACCTTCTAGTAACTGTTTGCGTTGCGTAGGTGGCAACGCCTTTAGCATTTGTTCGTATCTACCATCTTTAGCAAGGTATGGGTTATCATCTAACCTTGCTGGGATAAACTTACGGCTTAAACCGTCTGCACCCATAAAACTTTCATAAGGGGGCGATGGATCTAAATATCTTTTCTTTACCCAATGAGCGCCAACGCCGCCGGGGTTAGCTGTACACCGCATATAGGGTATAATCTCTGAATCTGTAGTACGCAATCTAGACGCCAAGTAATTCCAAGAAAACTCAGTAGCTTGGTGTGTGATCTCGTCAAAACCAATCCAACTATATGCTTGACCTTGGTAGCGATAAACATCTGCATCTCTCTCCAAGAATCCAAATTCTATTTTAGCTCCAGAAGGAAAGTTCCAAAGCTTTTCTACTTCTTTATATTTACAACCGGGAAAGGCTTTCGGGTAGAGTTCACGAGACTTGTCAATAAGTTCTCTTAACTCTGGCATAGAACGCCGCAGGATCAATGCCCTATGCGCGGCCCGATGAGCAAAGCGAAGAGGATCAACCAACATCGCATAGCTCTTGCCTCCACCAGCCGCACCACCATACAAAACATCAGTTTCAGAAGCGGCGAGAAAGTCTGTTTGTGGGCCATCGTTGGGCCTAAATATGACATTCTCTTCTGCAACAGTCCTTAACGCCTTGGGTAAGTCTTCAGGGTTTTGGGTAGTAACCTTCCCGTCTGTCTTAGCCTCAGTTCCTTCTAATTTATTTAAAGTATCTTTAGAAGTGTTAAGCGACTTTTTGTAGTTTTCAAGTTTGGTGCGTACCTGCGCTAACCGTTTTTCTTTCTTTCTTACAGTCTTCCGTGCTTGTAACTTGGCTTTAGTTTCTGAGTGATAGTTGTATCCTCGTCCCTTAACGCCTTTTGGTCTTCCTGACTTTTTGCGAGGGGTTCCATCTTTCTTTAAGATGAAATTACCTTCAGCATCTTGCACATAGGCATCTGGATTACTTTCCCAATCATTCATATCGGTCTGCAATCTTCTTTAGGCCCATGTGCGAGATAGGTCTACCAGTGTCATGTTCAAGCCACATTGCGCCTTCTCTTAAAGATAAAACTTTATTTTTAACAAGAGGAACAACCTTATTAAGAGCTTTTAATTCTTCTGGTATTTCTTTTAAGTATTTACCGTCTTCTTCTAAACTATAGCCAAATGGTATTGTACTGCTAGTCCGTTTCTTCATATTCGCCTTCAACTATTACTTCTTGTTTGGCTGGAAGAATAAAAAGGCCATTAGAGCCTTGGACATTTACATCTAGTTTATCTGTCTTAGCTAATCCCACACGGTCTAGGACTGTCTGAGCGGCCTGTAGACGGACGTTAGCTTGTGGTATAGGATTATCACTGTCCATAACCTCAACAAGCTTTAGGGCGGCTTTGGGGGCACTCTGAGCTAGTATACTTTCAGCTAGTTCAATTATCTCTGTTTTAAGTGCTTTAACTACGGACGTATAAGAGCCTTCAGAGTACCCCGCTATTTCTGCCGCCTGTCTAGCATTCCCATTACAAGACATTAAGTTGTCTAAGAATGTTTGTTGTTTTATTGTCAATTCTTTTTTCATTATTATATTATATACCTGATTTACAGTTTTGTCAAGCGGTAATATGTCACAATGATCTTGACAAAAGCTATTTTCAAGGCTATAATAGATTATGTAGCCCACCGGGTACATATAGACACACAGCCCCCCGTCAACCCTGACTTTGAAGATCTTTAAAGTTGCGGCATAAACTGGTTGACATCCAAATCCTTCCAAGTTGTGCGTGAATGAGTATATATACCCCCACCCCCCCGTGGGCACCTGCCCGCCCCTGTACGCACTCCAAAACTCTACAGAGTTTTTAATAACTATTGCCCTCCTCCACAGAAACTTCAAAATTCTTTAAAAATCTAAAAAGATTTTTAAAGCCCCCACCACAGATTTTCCTAGTTTACAAAACTAGGAGGACTTTGAAGACTGTAAAGTTTTTTAGAAATCTAAGAAGATTTCTATAGTTTTCAAAAACTTAATAAAAAATACCTACGGTATTATTTAACTCTCCGAAGAATCTCAGCCAAGCGCCCATGATCGCGTCATACGCTCTTTCACAACCGCATAATGCGCAGGGAAAGACGTTGACAAATTTCGACAACTATGAGCACTATGGAATGGCCTTGGCGATGACAGCCTTGGCAAAACTCACATTTACGGGGCAAAGCCCTGACGGAGAATACATATGAGTAATTCAGCCATTTCATTCGACGCTACTGCTAAAGCAACTGGCAAGCAAATCTACATGGTCGGTCGGCATTTTGCCACCATTCAGTCCACATCTCCTTCGGAGATCTTCGGACTCTCTAAAGTCTTTCCCGCTGTAATGTTCAAGTGGAATGCAGAGCATTCTGAAACTCCCATAACTATGGGAGATATCGACACTTGGAAGAATGGGAACAAAGTTCCCGCCAAGTTCAGCAAAATGATTACAGTGCAGAAGCCGAAGGCTAAAGCAACTCCAAAGGCTTCTCCGAAGCCCAAGGCGACCACAAAGCCGAAGGCTGAACCCAAGCCCAAGGCGGCTCCTAAAGCTTCTACGAAGCCCTCTGAGATGCCAGTTGGTGACTTCAAAGATCACTTTGAAAAGATTACTGGACGAGTCTTTAGACTCGAAAAGGACATGGCAACGATGAACACGAAGCTAGATCTTATCGTGGCACACATCAAAGAAACTTCATAATACTATATCGCCCCCTTCGGGGGGCTTTCAATCTCTCTGACACACAGGATAAATATTATGAATAGTTTTCTTTTAATTTATATTTCGTTTGGTGTCGTAACAATCCCGGCGACAGTGCTGGGCTTAATAGAATTATACTTTTATATTGAGGAGAAAACGCAATGAGTATGATAAATAAATCCGACTGCGATAAATTATTAGCTGACTGCGCGACTATTACTAGTCCCACCGAAGGTCAGCTAGTAATCACTGAGCCAATAATATGTAAAACCTGTGCATATTATATTGGCAGTTGGTGTGCCGAATGGCTCAATAACGAGTGGTTACCACAACCTTATGATAGATATACAGAGTATATGGCTACCGAACAAGAAGCTAAAGAAACTTTGGAGCGTTGGATATGAATAATATTATTACTGTTAAGATTAAAAATAACTATGGGGTAGATCATATCTATCCCGTTTGCCAGAAAGCTCAAGACTTTGCAAGTATTGCAGATACTAAAACTTTAACGCCCTATGTTATTAGATTAATTAAATTATTGGGCTTTAATATTATCATTGAACCCACACAATTAGAGGAGCTTTAATAATGACTAGGGCCGAAGCGAAGTACCGACAAGAGAGATTGTTTAGTTTTACTATTTGCTATCTATTTACTCTGGTCGCAGTAGTATTTTTGTGGCTTATTTAATTGGAGATAAGTAATGATTAAGTTTAGAAGATCTACCTATCGTGGTTTCTGGGGGATGTATCCTACTGGATGGTTTCAAGAATGTGGTAAATGTAAAACTAAAATATCTGAAAAGCATTTATTATTCGACGCCGAAGCCGATGATAATATTTGTATGAGTTGTCGTGGCTTGCCTTGGAATACCAATCGGGACGAAGTATATCAGAGTCTTTATGTTGAAAATACTTCAGGACTTTAAAGCCCTTGAACAAGTGAAAGGGCTTTAAAGATCCTTTCGTTAAAGCGGCAGGGCTGTCCTGTCGCAACACCACTTGGAGAAATGTTATGCCTCAAGCAACTGGTTGGTTCCGTGTAGAAACAGAAATAGATATTGCTGATTACGATGGCGAATATGAAATAGAGTTTGATAGCCTTACAGATGTTATTGAAACTGCTGAATCCAATAACTACACCAGAGAAGAAATTATTGATTACTGTTTTGATAATGGTGTAAACATTACAAATTACTTTAATGTCTCACTAACTACCGCACAGATTATAGATATTTATACGACATCTATTACTACGCTGATAGATGAACAGGGTCTTACGATTTCTAATCTACGAAATAGAATTAAAGATCTTCAGGCAGACCTTGACGAAGCTCGTAAGATTGATGAGGAGGCTCTCAAGAATGTCACTTACTGATATAGTATTTACAGGTTGTTTATCTGACGATCACCCAATAGTAATTAAATTGCCAGCCTCATTAGAGGAGATGGATGATTGGCAGAAAGGTAGAAAAAGTATTGGTGAGGCTATGCCTCGCCTTTCTCAAGCCCAAGTAGACTTTTTAATGCACGGCTTAGAACCATTAGATTTTAATAGTGAGAGGTAAATATGTATTCTGTTCACGCTAAAGCAATCCAAGATTACGCACAAGAATCTAGTGATAATCTAACTGATGTAATCATTATGGTGGTCTTAAGCATTCAACAGCCTTGGAAAAATGTTGGCTCACAAATGGCTGATGTAAAATTAAATGGTAGAGCTTCAAAGTTTCTTTGGGGCAACAAGGGGAAAACATATGAATATGTTATGAAGCGTAAAGATTTTATATTCAATCAATTTCTTGCAGTTGTAAACTCTAATAAGTCTGATACCGACAAAGCTTA
>Ga0208157_1000705_pt1 | contig 17180 bp, 19 predicted proteins | sample 5_EtaG_FD_184077 | JGI IMG/M metagenome (GOLD analysis project Ga0208157, IMG submission 184077) | Marine viral communities from the Subarctic Pacific Ocean - 5_ETSP_OMZ_AT15132 metaG (SPAdes) (version 2) | ecosystem: Environmental > Aquatic > Marine > Oceanic | place: Pacific Ocean | collected...
AGCACGTCGTCGTGCCATGGAAAGGGCTTTGAACAAATACTACGGCAATGCGAGCAGTAAAGAAAGACGAGAAGACGGGGCTTCCTAAGAAGTATCTGTCTGGTTCACCAAACCCGGCGGCAAGAGCCGAATCCATCGAAAAAGGCAAGAAGGCCTACAAGGAAGGGAAGCGGCTCCCCGACAGCTACTTTGATGAAAGACAGAAGTACGGTGTTGGTGGCGCAATAGTTAGTGGCGCATTTTTGGAGGGCCTTGGTGCGGGCGCTGGTCAAGCTCTTGGAGCGGCGGGAGTGGGTGCCGCCTCAGAGTTATTGAAGAAGAGAAAGAAGCAAGAGTTCAAGAAGGGTGGCAAGGTAAAAACAGGTAAGGGAGCTAAAGAAGGCCGAAAGCCTTTGAACGCATCTACCATTGCTTCGCTCAAGAAGAAGGCCAAGTCCTCCGGCAAGTCTCTGGCTACACTCAAGAAGGTGTACCGTAGAGGTCAGGGTGCGTATCTGTCTAGTGGTTCAAGACCGAAGACAAGTATGGCTGCTTGGGCCATGGGCAGAGTCAACAGCTATATCAAAGGCTCGAAGAAGCACGATACAGACTTGCGATAATTTTATTAGATTTGTAACCTCAACAACAACGAGATGGCAAAAGCAAAAAAGAAAGCTAAAACCTACAAGACTTACGCCGCTGGCGGTACGGTTAATGAGATGACTTTCGACCAAGTCAGAGAAGGAATGTCTAACGGAAGCATCAAGCTCGCCAAGAAGTCTTTCGCATACGGAGGTAAGATGTACAACCAAGGCGGTAAGCCTGACTACATCGACATTGATGGTGACGGCAACAAGACCGAGTCCATGAAGTCTGCGGCTAAGGAAGCAAAGACTCCTAAGGCGAAGAAGGGAATGTTCCTTAAGAAGAAGAAGAAGTAATGCACCTTCAGGTACTCCGGTTCTCAGATAGCGGAGACTCGACCAACGGTATTTTGGTTGAGCTGTTGCCTGATGGGCGAGAGTTCCTGTGCTACACTTTGGAGGACGAAGAGCGCAAGAGAAAGAAGCGGGGCGAGACGCGAATCCCTGATGGGACATACGACATCACGCTTCGGACCGAGGGCGGGTTTGACGCCAAGTACGCCGAGCGGTTTCCCGACATCCATGAGGGCATGCTCTGGGTGCGAGATGTACCTAACTTTGAATACATCCTCATCCACTGTGGCAACACAGACGAGCACACAGCAGGATGTCTTCTACTTGGTGACAGCCAAGAGAACAACCAGCTCGTGGATGATGGATTCATTGGTAAGTCAACACAGGCGTACAAGAGAGTGTACCCAAAAATTCTAAAAGCACTTAACAACGGGGAAGATGTTCGCATCGAGTACATCGACCTCAATGATGTTATCATCGCAAAACTGAACTTATGAGAACTAAGAAGATGCAAGAGGGCGGCATGCCCGCAATGAACAAGATGGCTCAGCGCAAGGCGATGACCCAGAAAGCAGCAGCAGGTAGAAGCGACACCTTCCGTGACCCCGAGCACGGTTCACCATCTATGCCACTGGCTGCAGATGTGGAGCGCAACTTTACTGGCACTACAGCAATGGGTGACCCGTATACTGCCGACCAGCCTATCACCATCCCCGGGTCGATTCAGAGCTACACTGTAACCACTAACGACGACGGTACGCAGACTCAAACTGCAAACTACAGCGATGATGTTGAACTCCCGGGAATCGAGGGTGCAGACATCTCAGGCTCAGGTGCTGGTCCGCTGCAGACTGGTGAGGAGGGCATGATGCTCAAGAGGAAAGACATGAAGGCCGAAAAGGGCATGATGATGAAGAAGTTCAAAGAAGGCGGCTTCTCCGTAATGGACCCCGCTGACTTTGTTGCAATGTTGCGGGACAACAGAAAGAAGTAAGCCATGAAGCTGAAGAAGCTATCGGCGACCTTCCGCGACCCAGAGCACGGCGAGAAGGCTCGCCCGCTAGGTCCTGAAGTAAAGAAGCGTGACGTTACGGCAGCTCGTGACGATTACTCTTCCTATCTGCTGTCAAACCAAAAGGCGAATCAGCAGCAGGACGACGACGATGTAGTGCCGCCACCAATCCCTGACCCGCCAGTTCAAGAAGCTCCACAGCTTCCGGAATCGTACAGGCAGGCTATTGACGCGTTTGAGAACGCCATCGCTCTTCAGGGTGGCAACATGGATGTATCCGGTGACGGAATACTAGACGTTCTTGACGTCGCAGGTATCATTGACTTCTTCATGACAGTTGTCGGTCAGGGTGTTTTGGAGGGCGGTTCTAACCCGCTCGGTGGACTTCAGGGATTGTTTTGGAACCAAAGCGGTTATCAAAACTCCTTTGAGAATGGCTACGGACTCTTCTACAACCAAGGAATAAGCTATTCAGGTGCTGATGGTTCGGATGGACCCGTTTACTACACCCCAACAGAAGACGGCATTGCAGAGTCACTGCTGACTTGGGCAGATTACATGGCTGCTCAAGACGACGCAGCAGCAAACGTCGACGGCTTTATCCCTATTCCGATTGATTGGACCAACTCTTTAGAGACGACTTTGTACTCGTCTGCACTAGACGCTGTGTTTGATGCGTACCAAGGTGAAGTTCCAGCAGACTTCTTCGACACCCTACTTATGAACCCACAGCCCACCGAGGCCGACCTAGAGGACTTGGGTGCGTGGTTCGATGCAAACATGCTGCCAATTATGAACATCTACGCGGATGTTTTTATGGCAAACGCCGCAGGAGACCCGCTTGGATACAGCGAGAGCAACTTCCAAGACATGATGAACTTCATTGACTCTCAAGGCGCTGGCCTCGGATTCTTTGATGTATCTGTCAACGACGCAGACTACAACCCGTTCTCTGGCAACATCTTCGACGTAAACAACGACGGCACCTTTAATGGTGCTGACATCGCGGCATGGGCAGACTTCACCGAGATGGTGTCTGCTGTCTCTGGTGCGGGCACTATCTCTGAAGCGAACAACCTGTTCTCTCAGGCTGACATCGACCAAATTATTGCGTACTACACCTACTACGGTGTGGAGATGGCTGGGGGCAATATGTACTTCAGCACCAACGGTGAGTGGGATGATACGCAGAACCTGTTCAACATCAACAATGTTGCAGAGAACCCACCACTCATCTTCAACCTTCTGGACTCAGGAGATGTGGATGCGTATGTCGAAGAGCAAGAGCAAGACAATATTCTTGAACTTATCCAGCTCAGCTGGGCCGACCAAAGACCCGTTTGGGGCGAGGCTTACGGACTATCCGCTGACCTTCAGTCATTGACGCCTGATTGGTACACCGCCTTCGCCAACGCTATCCAGCCTTGGATTGACAACGGGTACGACCCCAACTACGCTCAGGACGGTAGCGTAAGTTGGAACTCTTGGGCCGCCGCGAGCCTCTTCCAATATCAAGCGACATCGTTTACTCAACAGGTTGCAAGCTGGGTTGGCGCTAATCTTTTCGACCCCGATGGCGATGGGACCTACGACCCTGCTGAATTAGACCAGTCAGTCGTAGACGTCTTGGTTGCGCTCCACCCTGATGTAGACAGCGCGGCTGATGTTACCCCGGAGCTGTTCAATCTTTTTACCGTAGGAGACGAAGCGTCCTATGCCGGATTGACGGCCGCCGGTGCACTCAATCTTCAAATCATGGGTACCTACGTGCTACAGCAGTGCCCTGACTGGGTAAACAGCGTAGGGGGCATTCCTGATTTCGCAAACATTCTCGGACAAGAACCCGGAGAGACGTACAATTTCGTTGCTCAATCATCAGCATTCGCGCTTTTAGCTCAGGTGTTTGGACACCAATCTCAGTCCAATAACGGATTTAGCTCAAGCTTTGGTACTAACGCCAGCTATCTCTCACAAGATTTCCAAGAGCTTTTTGAGTACTTGGGTTATGACGCGGCTTCCTCGGAAGCCCTTGAGGGATATATGCTTGACCCAAACAACGGGTTCCTCGCTGATAATCAATTATTTGCCAACTGGCTTTATGCTGGCTTCCAAGGATTCGTTGGGTACATCGACCCGAACACGGGGGAGGAAGAAATCACACCTCAAGGTGATGGTGTAATCTGGGCACCAGCAGGCTGGGAGCCGGGAGATAATTACTTTGATTACGCGTACTATCAGAGCGACGGTCCCTACGGATTTGACATTCAGTTCTACAACTTCAATCTGGACCTGACGTCTAACGACTTCCTGTACTCGTACAACGCATTCAACGACAGCACCCCGTTCTTTATACCGCCCCTACCACCAGTCTTTACTCAAGACCCTTCAGAGGGTGTCGAGGGAATCTACGGTTCAGGTGCGACTCCGGGGGCTCAAGAGGCGGGTGAGTACATTGACCTCCCTGATTTCTTGAATAGAACAGGCGGCATGATTGATTTTGATGGAGACGGAAATGTAGGATTAGGTGACTTCCTTGCCGTGTACGGGTGGATTCTGCAGGGAGGGTATAACAACTATCAAGTAGCCGGAACTGGAACTGGATGGTCTAATGCCGCGTTCTATGCTCAGTTTGGACTTGGCTGGTCTGCGTTTTATGCTACCCAGAGTGACCAAACGAACCAAGCCATGTACAACATCAGCTCAGATGATTTGTGGTACGGAGGTTTTATGACTGCGGGCGACGTAGCCCTCGCTCAGCAAGGCTTGCTCACCAGCCCCCTTTACAGCTTCGGCGGAGAAAATCCATTTTTGTATGGGGGAGCTGAGTTTGGAGAGTCAGGACCTTACACTGGATTCAACCCTGCCTATGCCTTAGCCTACTTCTTGGTCTTTCAATACGCAAACGACTACGTCGACTCCGGAGGTCAGACACCTACTTGGTTCACGACACTTATGGAGATGGACCCCAACTCCGCTATGGCTACTGCTGATTGGTTTGATTTAATTGACCCGGACTGGGTAAACAGTAGCGAAGTATTCGGCGCTGGCGCGTTTTCAGGTGACGATATTGGTAATGGTGGGTTATTTGGAAGTCTTGTTGTATCGCTTCTTCAGGCGGTTCTTCCTAACGAAAACGCAATGAACTCGTACTCCGATTTCTATTTGCAAAACGGTATCGACCCTAACCAATTCTTTGCCCCAGCAGGACCATACACTGGACCTGATTCGCTCGTGCCACTTGTCACAAGCATTGGCTCTTTGGGTAGCGGGCTTGAAGACGCGCTCGCCGCTACATCTAGCACAAACTTTATCTCTGAGTACGCTACCGCCAACCCTGAAGCTATTGCGAATCTTGACTTCAACGGAGACGGTCAAATCAACGAGGCAGAAATTAACCTGTACGGTCAGCTGTATCAGATGATTGTTGCTGCCGGACCCGATGCACTCGCTGGTGGTGAGCTCTCTCTGAATACGTTGGCCATAGAGCTTATGGGGGCGGGCGCTGCATCCTACAACCTCATCAACAACTTCGTTACCTCTATGATAATGAGCGGAGAGGCTTCAAGTGAGGGACAGGCCTTGTACGCGTTGTTTAACCCGTTTGTTCAGCTAGGTCTCTTTGGGATTAACACTGATGTTGACGCATCAGGGATGGTAGACACCTTTATCACTTTTGGCACAGCCATCAACCTAACTCCCGCACAGTATTTCGCTCAAGTCCTTGGCAACCCTAGCTCCCTTGTCACAGAAGGATTGGTTGGAGTCATTGCAGATTCCTTGATTGACGGAGCCTACTACCTTGCTCCAGACGGAACCTACATTCAGGTAAACAACCTTTACGCTGGACTTGCGGCTCAGAACTTCTACAGCAACCAGCAATCCTACAACTTCAACGGCACATACTCCGACACAAACATTCCGTTTGAGGTAATGTTCTACTACCCTCAACTCATTGAGTACATTGAGCAGTTCGGTGGACCAGACCTCAACAACGATGGATTCTATACGCAAGCAGACATAGCAATGTTCTTTGAGCTAGTGAACTCACAAGACGTTGCCCCGGGAAGCGATGAGTTCAATGCTTTGGACCTCGACAACAGCGGCTCCTTGAACGCTGCAGACTTCGCTCAGTTCAACGCGTTCTTTGGAAGTTTTGAAGGAGGAGCGTCAGGCTTAAACATTGGTCAGTACGGATACTTCAACAACGGCGTTTGGGTTGACTTTGATTACGACGACCTTGACCCAGAAGACTACTTCGGAGAGGGTTGGTCACCACAAGGGTATACAGAAACAGGAGGGGCACCTCCACCACCTACACCATGAGAAGACTAGCTAACACATCAAGACGCAGACGTTCTAAAAAGACTCGTCGCGTAGTATCTCGAGGTTTGGTCAACACCAAGTCGCTGAGCTTTGACGGAACCAATGATGTAGCTCGTTGGGCCTCGAACTCAACGATACCCGGACTGATTGGCGCGGGTGACTTCAGCCTATCTTGGTGGGTAAAGAAGGCTGATTTCTTCCCTACTGGAAATGGTAATAACCCTATTCTGTGGAACTCCCTCTTCTTTTCGGGAGGCATCAACAGCTTTCTTATGACTGCGTATGGAGACAGTGCGCTAGGTAGTCTTCCCGGAAAGATTCAGATAATTATCGGAGATGGCTCTAGCAATAATTTTTTGGCTCTCACATCAGATAACGATTTAAGCTCTTCTGTTGGAGATAACACTTGGCATCATTTTGTGCTTACCTCTGACGCTGGAGCAAGCTCTAGAACAGCGAAGCTTTACATCAATGGCTCAGAAATACCCGTAACACAGACTTCAAACAGCGTCGACTTTAGCGGTGCAAGCCTTGGAGACATTGCCCTTGGTTCTATTACCTTTAATGCAGGTTCCGATTCGTTCTTTCAAGCTGAGTTTGATGAGCTTTCAATCTACAACTCCGAGTTGAGTTCTTCTGATGTATCAGCTATCTACAACAGCGGAGTGCCCGCTGATGAATCATCGAGGTCAGGACTGGTGGGTTACTGGAGAATGGAAGACAATGGAAACGACTCCAGCAGCAACAGCAATAACTTGACCATCACAGGAGCAACCTTTACAGACGACGTACCATCATGAGCAGGAAGTACGCTATTATCGAGACATCATCTGTCACGCCTTCTATGGCGGCAGCAACCGTGGACAACGGTACGGATGCAATGCGAAAGACTGTTAGAAACACAGACAAGTGTCTTTTGCGATGGGACTCAGACACTACTCCCAGCGGAGCTGAGTCTCTTACCGTTTATACCCACTCTGAAGTCTTGGACATCTTAAACGATGAGTCAGGGGACTGGTGGGTAGATGTAGAGTCTTACCTAAACTACGAAGGATGAACACAGTAAAGAAATACAAAAAAGGCGGACTCAAGGTTCTCAGCAAAAAGGTGAGTGTTGCTCCCCCTAAGGGTTACCACTGGATGGAAGAGCAGGGCAGGTACTTTCTGATGAAGGGAGACTACAAGCCTCACCCCGGAGCTGTAGAAAAGGCGTCATTCAAGACTGTCACTCACGGGAAATCTTAATCGCTTCCTCTCCCTCTAGCTTGCGGTAGAATCTTTGGACTATATGCCTAGCCTTAGGCGTCAGTCCGTACCTGTGCTTGTAGTTCGTCTTTGCCTCCTCAACAAAGTACATGTCAGCTTCTGAGCCCGTGTCTACGTTAAACCTTCGATGCACCACGTGTATCAATCCTTTCTTCATCATCGGCTGCAGCGTGCGCTCCCTGAACTTCTTGGGAGATGCGAACAATGATTCTGCTATGTGCGTAGACGTAAAGAACTCATAGTCGTAGCCAAACAACATCACCTGCATCTCTACTGGCCTGACGTCGTAATGCTGCGCCATATCTGCCTCTGCCAGCCGTAGGTACTTGAGGTAGTTCTTATTCACGTACTTCTCGTGGAGGTACGAGAACTCCCGCATTTTGCGCTCAGGTCTGTGTCTCTTCATTTTGAGTATATTTGTGTAGACAAAAAGAACAAGATGGGAACGTCACTATCAGGTACTCAAATTAAAACCACCTACGTCGGAATCCTCAAGACCACCGACAACGCTGCAGCCAGTGGCTCTCTTAAAACCATCACTGATGGTCAGGGAACCGACACTGCTCTATCTGTGTCTACATCTCAGGTAAAGGTAACTAATCTTCTGATTGATTCGCCAGCAAACTCTACAAGCGACCAAATCCTAGTAAGAGATTCCTCTACTGGATTGATTAGTACTCGCACCTTGCCGAACCTGAAGACTGTTCAGATGAGCGCAAGCTCTGGGACAACCACCAACGGAAACGGCACGGCGATTGGTATTACCGTCACGGATTCATCGGGTCACGCATCTACGGTTAATCTTCAGTCAAAGCAAAACATCAACCTTCGGTCTACAGGTGGGACAATCAACATCAAGTACGACACAAGAGATGTAACAAAGGTTACCGCAGCCACAAGCCTTAGTGCTAGTAATGAAACGGGCACCACAGTCTTTTTGGATTGCACCAGTCTTGCGGGAGACACCCTAACACTTCCAGCCGCTTCTGAGGGCAGGTTTCTTAGAGTGTACGTTGATGTGGGCTCTAATACTGCTTGCAATATCAACGCTGCCTCTGCAGACTACTTCTATGGGGCAATCACCCACGTGTCTACTACAGACAACAAGGTCTCTGTACAAAGAGTCCTGCGTGCAACTGCAGCAGCCGCTGTGTCTACGCACAATCAAATTACTCTAGACCAAGACCATAACAACATTGGTGGCGCAGCTGGGAGCTGCCTAGAGCTTACCTGCTACGATAGTGCAGGCTGGTTTGTTACCGGAACTCTTATCGGAAACTCAACCGTGCCAAGCTCTATCGCAGCAATCAACGGACAATAATGACAACCATGGACCCCACCCTGAAGGAGCTCTTCATCTCAGAAGTAGCCGACGTCTTGGCGCAGCTTGAAGACGTCATTGAGAAGTATCAAGTGAACGAAAGGGTGGCTTACCTTTTTGGTCTGGGAATTGTAGACGACATTCCAGACATTGGGCCTGCTTGGCAGGTGGCCAGCAAATGGCACGTAGATAGCCCGGAAGAACTTGCCGAGCTGTTCACAGCCATCATGGCCTCTTACGAGAAAGTATCTGAAGATGATGACATCGACATTGATGACATTGACCTAGGCGACCTAGGCTTCAACCTCAACTAAATACAATGGAAAATTTGATTAGAAAAATCGTCATCGGTCCAAACCCGAAGGATGCGATGGCGTACTACGTCGGCATGAAAGCTGGCGCAGGTAAGGTTGTTCTTATCGAGGAGGATGACCGCGCTATGTTCAAGCACAACATTCGTAGGTACAACATCTACACTCAGGACAATGAATCGTCCTACCTGTGGAAGACTGTGGAGAACACCCCAGTCATTGTTGAATACGATTGTAACTTTGAATGAAGGCACTGTATCACTTCGTGGTGAAGCTTGAGAAGACTCATCACGACACAATCGAGCTGGACAACGGCACGGAGATTTACGTCGACCCCAAGTGGCAGGAGTTCGAGCGCCGTGTCATGTACGGTGAGGTGACGTCAACACCAGTCAAGTACGACGTGGATGTGAAGCCGGGGGACACCCTGTTCTTCCATCACCACGTAGTTATGTCCGATGCTTTGAAGGTTCAGGTAGACGACGAGGACAGGTTCATCGTTGGATATGACCCAGTAAACACTCTTAGCTGTCACGCCATTGCGTATCGCAGCAAGGATACTGGTGAGCTTCACATGCTCGCGGACTGGGTGTTCCTGCAGCCAATCGAGGAGGAGGAGCCAGAAGAGAGCGAGATTATTGTAGTTGACCTCAAGCCTAAGACTCACCTCAAGGCAAAAGTTTTTTGCTGCCCCAAGGACATGATTACTCAAGGCGTCAAGCCGGGGGACACCGTAGGGTTCAAGCAGAATAGAGACTATGAGATGCGATTGGAGGACGACACCACTGTCTTCCGTATGCGCTCAGAAGAAATGATGTATGTCGAGGAGTCCTAAGTTTCAGACCATAGAGGCTTCTCGCAGGCTGATGGATAGCATGGCTGTTGCAATCGACAACATGATTGAGGAGGTCAAGCGTCCCGTCGACCCTGAAGCTGGTGGTGCCGCACGCAAGGCTGAGCTGCAGTCTATCAAACAGACCGCTACAGATTGCAAAGAACTGTTAATCGAAAGGCAGCGGCTAGAGCAGATGGTCAAGGACCTGAGCGAGAACGGCAGCATCGACCAAGACAAAGACTACTCAGGTGGCTTTGCAGAAAGATTCAGCAAGTGACAGGGCTGATAGACATAGAGAAGTACGACGAACCAGTCGTATCCATTTGCCCGCGCGGCACTGTTGGAGACGTCATCGACATCTCTGGTCTACCTATCTGCTTGCCTAAGCAGCCACGAAAGAAAGACATTGCAGGGTACGACCTACCCACCCACCTACAGACTTGGGCTAGGACAGAGATGCCTAGTGAGCTTGCTCGCATCAAGTCTATGGACGAGTGGTATGAAATGCCCAAGGAGTTTCGCCAAAGGTTTTCTCCCTTTATCGAGGAGGAGTTCCGCAGGCGCAGAGAAGGGTACTGGTTCTACAACAAAGGAGAACCTACCTATGTCACTGGACGTCACTACATGATGCTTCAGTGGAGCAAGATAGATATTGGCTATCCTAGTTTCCTAGACTTCCAACGTAAGCTCTTCGTCCATCAGGCCGCGTGTGAGGCTGACCCCAGATGCCTTGGTCAACTGTATACCAAGTGTCGTCGCTCAGGGTATACCAACATGTCCGCCTGCGTTCTTGTAGACGAAGCCACACAGGTCAAGGACAAACTTTTGGGTATCCAGTCGAAGACGGGTAAGGACGCGCAGGAGAACGTCTTCATGAAGAAGGTCGTTGCTATCTTCAAGTCCTACCCGTTCTTCTTTAAGCCCATCCAAGACGGTACTACCAACCCGCGCATGGAGTTGGCGTTCAGAGAACCGTCTAAAAGGATTACCAAAAACAACAAGACCTCTATCAAAGGGGACGCCCTGAACACAATCATCAACTGGAAGAATACCACCAACAATGCCTACGATGGCGAGAAGTTACATATCTTGTATCTCGATGAGGCAGGCAAGTGGGAGAAACCAACAGACATCAGAGAAGCATGGAGGATACAACGGACTTGCTTGATTGTGGGACGCCGTGTTATCGGGAAGGCGCTTGTGGGCAGCACCGTCAACCCGATGGACAAAGGAGGTCAAGAATACAAAGAGCTTTGGAAAGATTCAGACCCACAAGAACGCAACAAAAACGGAAGGACAACCTCAGGATTGTACAAAATCTTTATTCCGGCTTACGAAGCCTTAGAGGGCTTCTTCGACAAGTACGGGAAACCAATCATCGAGAGTCCGGAGCAGGAGATAGAAACACTGGACGGGGAAACCGTAGAGATAGGCGCAAGGGAGTTTCTAAAAAACGAAAGGGACGCTCTAAGGCATGACGCTCGGGAGATGAACGAAATCGTTCGCCAGTTCCCCTTTACTACAGACGAGGCGTTCCGTGATAGCGTCGAGGGCTCTCTGTTCAACATCGGAAAGATTTACGAGCAGATTGACCACAACGAAAACATGTATCCAGACCCCGTTGTGCGTGGCAACTTCACATGGAAGGGGGGCGTTAGAGACACGGAGGTCGTGTTTGTTCCTACTTCAGAGGGCAGGTGGTTTGTGTCTTGGATGCCTCCTCTTGACCTCAGGAATCAAAAGATTACTGAAAGGGGCAAGCTTGTAGCCCCAAACAAACTGATTGGCTGTGGTGGTGTTGACTCCTATGACATCGACGCTACTACAGACGGGAGGGGTTCAAAGGGAGCGTGTCACATCTACAACAAGTTCAACATGCGGGCCCCCTCTAACATGTTTGTTGCAGAGTACTGCTCCCGCCCTCCTATGGCAAAAATCTTCTACGAGGATGTGTTGATGGCGTCCTTCTTCTTTGGCTACCCACTCCTCGTGGAGAACAACAAGTACGGTATCGTAAGGTACTTTGAATCAAGGGGTTACGATGGCTATCTACTTGACAGACCACAACACCTTACTACGGCGGGGTCTGTTGCAACTAAGACCAAGGGCATCCCGTCTAACTCACAGGATGTAATTCACACACATGCACAATCTATTGAGGACTACATACACAATCACGTGGGAATCAACGAGAAGGGTGAGGTGGGTAGGATGTATTTCAACCGAACTCTAGAGGATTGGATTGGGTACAGAATTGACAACAGAACAAAGTTTGACTTGACAATTAGTGCGGGGCTTGCGTTGCTTGCTGCACAGACTGTCGTACAGAAGAAAAAAGCGGCTGACTTTACAGGCAAAAAGTTTTTCCGCAAATACACTTACACACCGGGCGGGCTCTCAAAACCCTCTAAGTGATTTTGTTTATATTTGCACATTGCCTGTAATACAGTAAGTAATGAAGGGTCACAAGCCAAAGTCGTATTCCCAGTTCCCAGACCCTATGGCGCCAGCGAGCGTTAAGGCAAGCAAGGACTACGGCATCGCTTACGCTAAATCTATCGAGGCACAGTGGGGAGGCCTCGACGATTTTTCTCACGGGTTCGGAAAGCGACTCGTCGAGTTTAATCGAAACAGAGATTACGCTAACGGTACGCAAGATACATCAATCTACAAACAAATCCTAAACAGCATGGACACCCAAGCGGGTGACGGAACGCTGCTTAACCTCGATTGGTCACCAGTTCCAGTCGTCCCCAAGTTTGTTCGGATTGTAGTAAACAAGATTCTTTCTCGCAAGTTCCGCCCCAATGTGGAGGCGATTGACCCTATGTCAAAGGACGAGAAGGAAAAGAAAAAGATTCTAGCCAAGTTTGCTATTGAAGAAAGAGAGGTCATTGAGGAAGCTAAGTCGCTTGGGCTCAACACAGCTGCTGTGCCAGAGGGGCTCCCCGACAACAGCGAGGAGGCTGAGATTTACTTGGCTGATAGTATCAAGACTAGTGCTGAGGTGGCTGCTCAACTTGCTACTAAACTTACTCTTGATTGGAATGACTTTGATGACGTCGTATTCCGTAGAGCTGTGGAGGACCTTGTGGTCAACGGCATGGCTGTGGTTAAGAGGAGCAACGACCCGAGTTACGGAATCAAGACGGAGTATGTAGACCCCGCTCAGTTCATCCACTCCAGCACGGAGGACCCCAACTTCTCTGACATCGTATACGCTGGGCATGTCAAGCGCATGTCCATCCAAGAGCTCAAGAGAGTTGCTGGGACTGACATCCCGGAGGAGGAGTACAAGAAGATTGCGAAGGCTGTGATGAACCGCACCTACAATAACGCGGCTCAGTTCAACCAAACTGTTTACGACAGAACTCGCGGCACTCACGTCTACGGCTACGACGAATACTTGGTCGACGTCTTGGACTTTGAGTTCCTTGGTGTCGATGATATGATTTACGAGGAGAAGACCTCGCAGTTCGGCAACATCGGTTTCTATTACAAGGGCGAAACCTACAAGCTCCCTAACGACTCTGTCTACGACAGAAAGATTCACACCATGCCAAACATGTGTGTGTACGGCGGTTCCTACGTCATTGGTAGCGGCCTGTTGTTCGGGTATGGCATGAAGAAGGACATCCCCAAGAACATGCACGACCTGACTCGTGCTCGTCTTTCGTACAGCGTAGTCGCCACGAACTTCCGTCGTCAGATGCCCAAGTCTATGGTGTCATCTGTCATCGGCTTTGCTGACCAGCTCCAGCTTACCCACCTCAAGATTCAACAAGCCATCGCTAAGGCCAAGCCTGATGGATTGATTGTGGACATCGAGGGTTTGGAGAATGTGCAGCTTGGTGCAGGAGGAGAGCTTCAACCGCTCGACATCCAAGACATCTACGAGCAGACTGGTGTCTTCTACTACAGAAGCAAGAACCCAGAAGGTGGATTCCAAAACCCACCTGTTCGTCCTCTTGACAACACCATCCGAAACATCAACGAGCTGATTGGTTTGTATAACCACTACCTCCGCATGATTCGTGACGTCACGGGTGTAAACGAGGTTCTTGATGGTAGCTCACCAAAGGCTGACGCTCTTGTAGGCGTGCGCCAACAGCAACTCGCTGCAGGAAACAACGCAATCAATGACATCACCAACGGAGCATCTGTCTTGTACAAGAGAGTGTGCGATGACGTGGTGAAGTGCTTGCAGGTTCTGCCTCCTGACTCAATCATCTACGAGGCGTACGAAAGAGCCATCGGAACTACCAGCATGGAAGTACTTTCTTCGTTTGCTTCTCTGCCACTTCACAACTACGGTGTGATTGTGGAACGAGAGATGTCAGACGAAGCCAAATTGTTACTCGAACAAAACATCCAGCAGTCACTTGCACAAAGAGAGATTGACCTTGAGGACGCTATGGCAATCCGCCGTCTTAAAGATTTGGACCAAGCGGAAAGACTCCTCATCATCAGGCGCAAGCGTAGAATCGCCGCCTTGCAGCAGCAGCAGCAACAACAAATGCAGATGCAAGCGCAGGTGAACATGCAGTCTCAGCAGGCCGCTGCTCAGCTCCGCATGCAAGAAGTCCAGATGAAGGGTCAGATTGACATGCAGAAGATTCAAGCTCAGGGTCAAGTCGAGCTTCAGATTCTTCAGGCTCGCCAGCAGATGGATGGTCAGGTGCAAATGGCCAAGATGCAAATGAACGCACAGACCCAAGCAGCTGACAAGCAGTTCCGTATGGAACTTGAAAAGAGCAAGGATGACAGGAAGGACTCTCGCGTTGACAAGCAGGCTGTGGCTCAGTCCAAGCTCATCTCTCAGCGCAAGGGCTCGCGCCCTGAGCTTGAGGACCAAGACAATAGGGACATCATCCAAGAACTTATGAGACGATGAGCAAGGAAGCTATGAGAGCGCGAATCAAGCGCATGCTCAAGAAGCACGGGCTCAGCGGTGTAAACAAAGCCAAGAGGACTCCAAGTCACCCGAAGAAGTCTCACATTGTATTGGCCAAAGAAGGGGACAAGATTAAGCTTATCCGCTTCGGAGAGCAGGGCGCTAAGACCGCTGGCAAACCAAAATCAGGAGAGTCCGACAAGATGAAGAAGAAGCGAGCAAGCTTCAAGTCAAGACACTCAAGAAATATCAAGAAGGGCAAGATGAGCGCCGCCTACTGGGCCAACAAAGTCAAGTGGTAATGTTTCATATATTTGCATCAAAGAATAACTAATGGCAACAGTAACCGCAGCAATCTCATTGACGAGCACAGACTTGTTGTCTGATAACTTGTCAGTCAGTGTAAACACGAGCATCACCGCAGCCAACACTACAGGCTTGGCACGTCGACCTGTGACGGCTACTGCCGTGGATGCGGCGGCCACAACCTTGTTTACTGCATCTGACTTCAGCGCACCAGCATACCTGTACATCAAGAACACAGATTCTACAGCGACCGACTACATCTACGTGTACGACGACACAACCTCTGGCGACCCTGTTATCTTGAAGCTGGCTGGTGGTGACTGGGCATTCATGCCACTCAATGCTGGACTGACGCTCAAAGCATACGCTACAACTAACCCTACGGTGGTTGAGTTCATGGTAATCGGAACTGACGCCTAATAGATAAGACATGGGATTTCAAAGACACAACGTAAGAAACGGCGCTAAGAATCTCGGAAGAGATGTGCTGACAAACCGCATGCTCACGGGCGGGACGCAAACAGTAATCTTGCGCGGCAGCACTGACGGAGAAAAGGACTTTGAGGCCGGAATGGTTTTGAAGAACGAGACTGTTGCTATGATTCCAGACGACACAAGAGGCTGGGTTTACGACAGCTCCAACGACTACTACAAAGTTAAGATTGGAACGACCAACGTCTCCCCATTGAAAATTGTCAACATGTACGGAGAGGAGGCCACGTACTCCGCCAACTGTCTGTTGAAGGGGACCAAAGTACTCGTTGATTCTGCGGAGTTTCCTCAGTACAACGGCAGCTACACTCTTGTTCAAGCCGCGATTGAAAACACCAATGACTGCGTGCTTTACCTTGCTGCAGATGCGCCCGGTAACTTGTTTGGTGACGCTGACCTCGGCGCAGAGCTCGCGGACAGGGTTCACCGAACCAATGACCTCAACAAGATTTTCGTGACCGTCTTGCCATTTGCTCCTGCTTTCTGCGTGGAGATGCTTGGCGTTGACGGCGTCGACGCGGGTACAGATGACGCTCGCACCACCCCAGCTACCTTCAAAATGAACAATGTAGCGGGTACGGCAGAGCAGCCTATCGACTACCCAGACGGCCAAGTGGTGTACGGTGAGATTACTCACTTCACACCTCAAAACGCCACCACGCACTACGCCATCCTTTACTGCCAAGACAAGCCTAGCTTGGAGTTCTCACCATACAACCAAGGCGTGAGATTTACTGCAAGCAACAAGAAGTCTGCAGGTTCAGGACGGCACTCGTAATTAACATTCACCAAATTCAATTAAATGGCTAAGCACGAATTAGAAGTTGCAGCTGAAGCATCGGGAGTGAAACTTAGTGACACCCCTGACTTCTTGAACACACCTCAGGAAGCTCCCGCGCCCTCGCCGGAGCCTGAACCCTCGGAACCACAAGCTACACAACCCGTAGTGGAAGAAGCTCCCGAGCCCGTGCAGGAGACTCCTGAGCCCGCTCCACAAGCGGAGCCTGAACCTCAAGAAGTTGTCTTCAGACAAGAATACACGGAGCCACAAGCTCCGACACAAGAACCTGTGCAACCGCAGGCAATCGACGAAGATGCCATTGCGCTTCAGAAGCTCAGCGAAAGGCTGAACATGAAGTTCGATAGCTTCGACGAAGTAAGCCAGCAGTTTAACAGGAAGGCTGACATCGACCCCAGTGTCGCAGCTATTAACGAGTTCGTCACCGAGACGGGTCGTTCTATTGACGATTGGTATAAGTACCAGTCCTTGAACACTTCCGAAATGGATGATGGCAGGGCTGTGCGTATGCAGATGCAGATGGAACATCCCAACCTGACGTCCGAAGAGGTTGATACGCTTATGAACAATAAGTACAAGCTCGACACGGACAGGTACACCGATGAGGAAATCGCTACATCAGCTGTGGAACTGAAGGTGGCAGCCGACAAGGCTCGTCAATCTATTGAGGAGATTCGTGAAGCGTTCGCTACGCCGGACCCCAA
>Ga0208157_1000710_pt1 | contig 17108 bp, 7 predicted proteins | sample 5_EtaG_FD_184077 | JGI IMG/M metagenome (GOLD analysis project Ga0208157, IMG submission 184077) | Marine viral communities from the Subarctic Pacific Ocean - 5_ETSP_OMZ_AT15132 metaG (SPAdes) (version 2) | ecosystem: Environmental > Aquatic > Marine > Oceanic | place: Pacific Ocean | collected...
CAACTTCACCTGTAGCTCTAAATTTATAAGTGCCATCTTCACCGTTAACACGATAGATAACTTTTGATACATACCCGTCTGCTAGTTCACGCTGAAGGGTGTTTACTTGCCAAGTTTTTGTTGCCATTGTTGTTTGTTTTTAATAAGTTTGTTTTTATGGACGAGCTACTGCCATGTAGAACCATTTACTGCCAGAGTAGTTTAAGTCTCCTTTAACTGTAAAACCAGCACTATAGTTATTAACTACTCTTGAAGCACCTTCCATTGTATTTTCTCTATTTAATCTCATCATATCACTATTATTTGAATTCCAACCTTGTTCAGTATTACCTATCCACCAACTTGCTTCACCACCGCCACCACCGTTATAGCGTTTGACTAATATAAATGCACAGCCGTTTGAAAATCCACAGTTAATAGATTGTTGAGAATAACCAGTTCCGTTGTAAACTCCTATTTTCATTACCCCGTCAACTTGTTTCCAAAGGTACATCTGTTGACCATTATTCCATGGAGCATTAGTCCATTTGTATTGGTTAGCGTTTGTAGATCCTCTAAGATATACTTCTGTAGCTGTTGGATCTGATGTCGCCCAACCGTGAGTTTGCATGTCATATCCAGATTTATTAAGATTATCACTACCCGTTCTTGTTCCAATGTTTAAAGTAGCATTCCAAGAATTATTAGCTAACATTGGTATTGCACAAAGCATATTAGTACCAGCATTATTCTTAAACCAGATCATATCTGGTACAACACCTAACTCATGGGAAATAGTTTGGCTAGTATGAATACCGTTATAAGCTTGGATATCTAGATAACCATAAGCTCTAGGAAACATATTTCCAATATGATATTGGTTATAACCTGTACCAAATCCAAAGTTGGAACCGAAATCAAAGCCAGTATCTGTACCCCATGCATCATCTTTATTGGTAGGCATTTCTCTACCATGTATTAATCTTGATCCCCATTTCCAATCATTGGAACTGTTATGACGTTTTTCAAACATTAAATCAACAGTTCTATTTCTATCAGTCATACCAGTCGGTACAGCAAAGCTACCCTTGGGGTTGTTGCTTATACTTGCTGATGATGCTGTAACAGAAGCGTATGCTTCAGCGGCTGTAGTAATAGGCTTCTGACCCATCCTTCTTATAGCCATGTAGACATACTTTTGATTATTCTGGTTTAAATTGGAAAACACTTTAATACCAGAGTTGTAAATCCAACTATAATGACGACTACCTATAGCACCTTGGTTAGTATTTGAATATTTGTTTATTCTATTAAATCTATCTTCAATTCCATCATCTTGACCACCCCATTTATTGATAGTGTTCTGCATCATCCAATCTCCTGTTGTATCTGGAGCTTTATACAAACAGAAAGAAGGTTCAAATCCAACATCTACAGTTAATGGGCTATCTCTATTTGAAGATCCATTACCTGTGTATGTACCACATTTAATAATAGCCTCATCTTTGTCTTCACCCCAACTAGCATCAGAGCCATCAGACCATATAAAGGCTATGTATTCCTTATTATTACCATTAATAGAAGAGTTATTACCTAACCCAAATGTTGAACTTGTAAAACCAGAAAGGTACCAATCGTTATTACCAGAATTTTGTAGAGCATTGCTATTAGATAGATTCATCCAATGACCATTGCCAGTAACAGCATCTTTGTGATAGCAGAACCACGCATGATCACCATCAGTACGCTTGATCCACATTTGACCAATATTCGTACCAAGACCATGGCTTATGGTCCTCTGAGTTTCGTTTCCACTGTAGGTAACAATATCGAAAAAGCCTTTCTCTGCTTTAAAGAAATGAGCTAGATATCTACTACCATTTTGATTGACAACGTTATTATTATTTATTGTCATTCCTGTACTGGTTAAAGTACAGAAGCTGTCAGAAGTTACATATCCTGTTGAAAATGTACCTCTTAAACTTTTACTAGAACCATTACTGTTTTTGGCTTCAGTTGAAAAGATATAAGGATCATGCTCACCTGTACTAGCAACGATGAATACCATACCCTTACCGTCAGTAAAGTCGATTCCGTTGTTTATGGTACGGCTACTCTGACCGTCACCTTCGTAATGTGATGTACTCCAATAATCTTCAATATATTTAGGATCTGTTTTACCACCAGCACCAAGCAACATTTGTTGTATAGTCATCAGCTCAACCCCGCACCTGAGATGTAGCAGGAAGTTCCATTGTTAAACCAGATAGTAGCCATTCCTCTTCCAGCTAAAGTCCTATTACCTGTAGAAGCATCAGCAGCGTTATACATAGTCACGCCACTTCCTTGCGTAATTGTTTGATCTGATCCACTTTGATTGATAATCGTAACAGCATCACCACTAGCAAACACATTTTGTGGAACGGTTACTCCACCACTAGATATACCTACACCTTTACCAGCATCATCAGCAACTAATGTATGTGCTGAAGATTTTTGTATTCTTATTATCTTTCTTAAATCGCCTTTGCTGTCTGATACCGTTCCAGCAGAAACATCTAAATTTCCAGACGTATCTATTTTTACATTAGGTGTGTTGTTATTATTTGTTGAAAATACAATATCTTCAGCCGATCTGATAGCAAAATCATTTGCATTTCCTAAACTTCCTGATATACCAGAAGCTTGCCCAAAATAAGTTTTCGTAGTTCCGCTATTTTGTAATCTTATATGTGCGCCATTAGCATTAGTTGTATTAACAAAAACAGAGGCATCAGTAGATGTATTGACTGTTAAATCACCAGTTACCGTGGCACCAGTACTCGTCGTCTCTAACTTCTTACTGTTGTCGTAATAGAGTTCTACGGCTCCGTTCTCAAATGCTCTGAGCATCGTTTCGCCATTAGTAGAACTATATAACTGAACTTGATTTCCACCTACATATAAAATTCCAGTACCAGTTTCTTTGATAATACTATTAGTCCCATCATGGTAGATCTGGAGATCTTGACTACTACCAAGTTCAATTTTTTTATTATCATTCATTCGGAGATTAGAGGAAGTAAATCTTGCAACTTCCGCAGCTCCAGCAGTCTTAATAACTATTTCATTACTAGAATTTGAATGAATACCAGCTCTTTCATTTCCACCTGCTACTTCTCTAAATGTGTAACCACCTGCAGTTCTAGCTATACCTAAACTTCCGAAAACCTCACAGCCTGTACTTACTGTCTCAAACTTCTTACTGCCGTCGTAATAGAGTTCTACGGCTCCGTCTTTAATAAACTTAGCCATAGATCCATTAGATTCTGAGCCATCAGAGATTAATGAGATACGAGAACCATTAGTATCTAAATATAAGTTACCTGTACCTACATCACGAATCCAAGATTCTGTTCCTGTATGGTAGAGGCGTAGATCTGCACCATTTCCAAGTAGTAGACGACCTGTTGAACCAGTATTATCAAGTAACTCCAAATCACCTGAGATTCTTACTCCCGAAGTAATTGTCTCAAACTTCTTACTGTTGTCGTAATAGAGTTCTACGGCTCCGTTACCTATTGCGTTTATTGCAGTGTCACTTGTTTGAGTTTCAATATGAACATTGTCAGCAGCTCGGAGGTAGAGATCCTCACTAGTTCCCGCAGCATATACATATAGGTGACCTTGTCCATCATGTTTTATAAAAGAACTACCTCCATCATGGTAGATCTGGAGATCGTCTGAATTTCCCAGCTTTATTTTCTTGCTATCTGCAAGGTCTATATCTCCAGCAAACAAGGCGTTTTGTGAGCCGTCTAGTCTTAAAGCTTCGGTTCCTCCAGTACTAAACCCAATGGTGTTAGTTGTGATCCTATACATCCCATTATCATTATCATTTAGGAAGTTATAGGCTGGCGTTGATGCACTACCATGAGTAGCTTTTACCTCACCAGTTGATTCAATTCTTGCAACTGTTCCAATAGCAAGCTGTCCTGTTACCGTTGCTCCCGAACTCGTCGTCTCAAACTTCTTACTGTCGTCGTAATAGAGTTCTACTGATCCATTAGGTTTAGCAATAATACTGTGTTCACCTGACTTAGCTTGGATAAACATCCAACTACTACCATCTCCTCTGAGATAGGTATTTCCAGTGCTATTCGTGAAGTATGAATGGGAGCCATCATGGTAGATCTGGAGATCATTCGATGCACCCAACTGAACCTTATTAGTATCTCCAAGACTCTGATTCCCCGTAAACGTATTAGCTCCTAATCCCGCTAAGTTTCCAGTAGCTGTTACACCACCTTGCCATGCTGATCCGTTATAGACCTTTAGTTCATTAGCACTTGTATCAAAGTAAAGATCACCTGTATCTAAGCTAGATGTTGGTGCTGAACTTGCTACTCGGTACTTATCAGAGAAGTCATTAACGTTAGAGATATTCGTAGCTACTGTATTTACATTAGATATAGATCCAGCAACTGAAGTTATATTGCTATTTGCACCAGCTACTGTATTGATATTAGTAGTGTTACCAGCAACAGTATTGATGTTGGTAGTATTGTTTCCAACAGCATTTACGTTGCTTATGTTTGAAGCAACAGTATTAACCTCTGTAGCTATCGGTACTTGTCTATGGAATGTATAAGTATTTAATGTCGTAGTCGTCTCAACGATCATCCCATAAGCAGAACTATATGTTGTGCTATTAGCTAAACCAGTAATGGTGACTGTTGAGTTACCGACAGTGCCGTTAGCAATTGTCGCCACTCCAGATCCATTTGAGGTGAGGTTACTAGATAAAGCCTTAATAGATATAAGAGTTCCAGTGCCGTTATTAACGTCAGGGTTAGCGTTAGGAAAAGATGTTTCATTTGCTATTGGTACAAAACCACCTACGTCATCAACAAGATCAATAATCCTGTCATTGATAGCAGCAGTTGTAGCTATTGTTGTGTCGTTATCTGGGAAGGCATCACCATCTTTAATAGTGTCACCAGTGCTTACATTGAAGTATCTAGCGTCACTTTCAGTCTCTGTGTAATACCTGTTATCTAGTTGACCAGCATTAAGTTCAGTTTCTGTGTAGTACCTATTATCTAAAGCTCCTGTAGCTATCTCAGAGTCTCCTACTGCGTTAGCGGCTAGATGTGAAGCGTCTAGAGGGGAACCAGCAATAAGAGTTTTAATCTCACCAACTGTTTGATCTGCTGTAGCACCTGCTTCTATCGCATTTAGCTTAGTATGATCAGCGTCTGTAAAGACATTACTATCAGTAGCAGCTTCTACGGCTGTTCTTATCTCAGCATTTGTTTGATCACCCGTAGCTGCTGTTTCAATACCATCTAATTTTGTATGGTCAGCAGTAGTAAAGACATGTGAGTCTGAAGCAGCCTCTACAAGTGTTCTTATCTCAGCTGCTGTTTGGTCAGCCGTAGCTCCTGTTTCAATACCATCAAGTTTTGCACCATCAACAGAAACATCTCTTCCGTCAACAGTACCTGTGGTAGCTATGTTCTGAGATCCAAAGTCAGGGCTAATCTTTGTACCAGCTATAGCAGCTGATGCGTTGACATCACTATTGACTAAAGATGCTGGTGTTACTTTTAAAGTAACTGTATCACCACCACTAGCAGTAGCAGTAACACGATCACCTCCTACTACTTTAGTTGTGATGGCAGTGTTTACTTTGCTATCTACTCTGCCATCTATCGCTCCAGTCGTAGCGATTCTGGTGTTGTTACTAGCCCATGTTTCAGTTGTATCTATTGTCTCGTCACCACTAGTCCAAGCAGCATCAATTTTGTTGTTGGACTCCTGGGTAACATATAAGTTCTGAGTGAAGTTATCGTTTAAGTCAGATGACTTGATAGCTGATCCAGCAAAAAAGTTTGCTTCGAGCTTTGAGTCATCTGTTTCACGATAGATTCTTAACTTATCTCCGACTGTTGGATTGTTATTCAGTTGTATGTTCGTTGCATTAGCAAATTGCCACTGACCGGAGCCAGTTCCAAAAGTTTTAGCAACACCATTGATGCTCAATTTAACATCAGTGGTCTTTAAGTATGGAAATGTAAATCCGTAAGTTCTTTCGGTGGCATTAGTTACGGTAATATTTGATTCGGTTGTAGCCATTGATAAGTTTCATTATTTATTTCGGTGGGTTGGCGTATTGAAGTATCCCTTGTACCTCTTTAAAGTTTCTCTCGTTCTCGTCAGCTATATCTACTGCCTTAAGTACTTGACCTCTCTTCATTGCACTGTTGATTCTGATTTGATCAGCTATTGACTCTGCCATTGCTGGATAGTCTTTAGCTAATTTAGCTTCAGCATCTTTTTGAGCTTTCCTTAATTCCTTATTTAAGTATTGGAATATAGGTAGATCATCTTCACCAAGTTTCATTCTTGTCCAGCTCTGTTGCTTTAATCGGCTATTACGAAGTGCTTGTACTTCTTTTTTAAAAGCTGGATTCTTTAGGTATTTAATTACTTTATTCTTGAAATTAGATTTACCTATGTAGGTATCAATAATTTCTCTTTCAGTTGTAGAGTATTCATAATTACCTGATGAATGTTTTTTAAGAACAGTGTTAGGAGTCCAACCTAATTCTAGAAGTTGTCTTCTCCACCATTCACCACCATCTCTAACTTTTACAGGACTCAAAGCATTAGCTGCTCTGAGCCATCCATTCTCAATTCCTTTAATTGGATCACCAGTGAATATATCTACGTGATTAGGTAAAGAACCTTTAAGTGGTGTTCTGTTTTGGATATAACCAAGGAAATTATTATGTACATCTTTATAAGCACTATCAACCATATTAGCTGAAACGCCTAATGCACCTGATGCTGGTATATAACTCCTAACTTCATTAGCAGCCCATCTATTAAACCAACTACCATCACCTGATGTAAGAGCTACCAGTGGTTCTAGACCAGCTAAAGGTGTTTCATTTAAGAAGTTAGCTGAGATACTCCACATAACTTTCTGGAAGGTATCATCTAACATCGTTGATGAAAGATCGTTATAGTGCTGACCAACATCTGCAATCAAGCTGAGGATTGGGTCTAAAGCATCTACACCTTTAAAGCTTATCCATTTATTAGTACCTGGAATTTGTACTGATTTCTCCATCACACCGTAAAGATCTCTCTTTTTCTTACGTTCTGAATGACGGAAATCACCAGTTCCAACCATACCTATAGGCATTTGTTTATTGACTATGTGACCACCAATACCTAATGCAAAGAGTGAACTGGTCAACATACCTGAGAAGGCTAATCTTGCTTCATACTCTTCCTTAAGAACCTTGTACGCTTCCATAGCGTGTGGATAGGTATCATAAGCAATATTGTGTTCAGCTAAAGCTTCTTTAATTAGGTCTATATCATCTCCAGCTTTAAGGATCTTGATGTACTTATTCTGGAACCCAGGGATTCTATTAAATGGTGTATATGATGATGCTCTGTTGACACTGTTTATACCAGTTCTGGGGAACATGAATAAACCTTGTGCAATAGGTAAAGCATCAGTAGCTCTTGTGATTGCATCAGAGAATTGATGATTTAGGTTTAAATTGATTTCACCTGCAAACTGTTTTAAAGCAGCATCTGTTGGAAGACCTTGCTTATCAAACATAGTTGAATAAACTTTCTTCTCTGCATCTATTAATGCTTGAGATGGTTTACCAAGTTCATCCCATAAACCTAATCCTTTCTTACCAGCTTCCTCATACGCTAAAGCTCTAGACCAGTAGGTTGCAAGCATTGTATTAGTGTAAGAGTCTATTCCAGTCATGGTTGTCATAGCTCCTCTGTACCATCTGTTAGCACCTATCTTGTGTAGGTTTTTAGATGTTTCGTACATAGCTACTCGACCTGTCTGCCCATTAGCTTCCCAGTTCTTAGCAAGGTTATCCATAGCTTCCCAAGTCTTATCATCTTTAACGACATAATCCTTACGAACAGCATCAAGCATAGCTGTAGGGTCATGATGGACACGTTTGATCATCTTCCAACCATCACCAATAGCTCTTTTATTAGTCTCTTGGATTGCTCCATACAAATAGGTAGCACGTTTAACAGCTTCCTTATCACCTGTCTTTAATTGATCGAGACCTGCATGTAGGAATGCTCTAAGTGGTTTACCAATGATTGCAGTGGCACTACCTTTAGCAGCATTGATGGTAGCCATACCAGATAAGACATTATTAAATCTTATGGTCTTTAAACCCTTAGCTAAAAGGTTAGGCTTATTACCTGTTCTTGCACTATGGACAATACCTCTTGGGTGTAGGAGATTAACTCCCCATTCGTGCATCTTGGCAATAGTATCTACGTCACCATCAGTTATTGCAAATGCCTCTACGAAAGCTTTAAGAAGGTTAGGATCTTCATCCGCTGCCTCTTGTAGAACTTGTCTGTATTGGATAGCTGCTTTGTGCTTAGCATCTAAAGCTGCCTCCATCTCGTCATTTAGTTTTGTTGCTAACTGACCAAGATCTTCGCCTCTTCTAATTGCATCATTCCAGACACCTTTATTTCTTAACTGCCAACCAGAGATATATTTGTTTATCCCATACTCAGTCATTAAGAACTCAAGTTTATCCAGAATAGTATCCATTGTTTTGTTTGGATCTACTGCCTCTGGACCAATGTGTTTAAAGGATTCAGCTGTAGTTTCAATCTCTCTGCCGAGAGTATCCATTGTTCTAGCTGATGCCTCAGTGACTGTTCGACCAAGGAACTTATCGACTAGATCTCGCATTGCATAGAACTGTCCTCTAGCGTCAATCTCTACCTGTTGTATAGGTTCAATTAATGCTCGTTGACGAGTCATCTCTTCAGTGATCTTTAAGAAGTCCTTATCTGCTAAGAACATCTCTCTGACACCTCTTACATCACCCTTAAGCATGATGTCTTCATAGATATTCCATGCTGCCTCATCCATATCCTTTCGAGTGAATCTGAAACCATTTTTGATAGCTTGCCAATCACCCATATCTTCAGTCTGTCTAGCAAATCCTTCTACAGCATTACGTGACTTACCACCTGCTCTGAACCCTTTAGAGTACATAGCATCGGAGACTATTGATGTGTTATCACCTTTAGCTAATCCTTTTTTGTTTGCTGTTACGTCGATCATGTTCTCAGCAACATTCCCTGGGGTCATGGCTGACTTGACCTTCTGAGCATCATTGGTAAAGCCTGGAGTTATATCAGGATCAAAACCATTAACACCTGTTGGATCAGCTTCTAACTTATTAAGTGCAACTTCATCAGCTTGTATCTCTCGTGATGTTGCTCTTCTATCAAGACTAGATTCAAGAGGATTATCAGTAGCAGCTGAAGCACCAGTATTTGCATACTCATCACTGAGACCTGCCTGACCTGCTTTAGCTTTAGCAATGTCTAGATCAATCTGTTTAATCTGAGCTTCTAATGCTTTTACCTCTGCTTTACCTGGCTTAGTAGCTATAGCCTGTAGTATCTCTGCCTTTCGTAATTCACCTTGTACAATCTGATCATCTAAAGCAGAGATAGCTTTAACAGTACCTTTATCTGCATTAGTAAATACTTCAGCTTTCTTCCAAAAAGCAGCCTTCTCATTTAATGGTTTAAACCAACTCATGATTGGCTTTCTGTATTCAGTTAAGAATCCAAGACCATCAGCTGCAGCAGAAAATGTTGAGTTCTCCCACATGTGGTAGATCCTAAGTTGCTCAGGTGTCATACCGTTATGAGTTTTCATCCATTCAGGAATAGGTATCCTTCCGTCTGAACCCCACCAACCTGGAAAATTCTCAGCTAAGAAAGCTGTTGTGTTTTGTTCACCTTCGTTTTGGTCAGAAGCAAATCCTAAGAAACCATCAACTACAGCATTACCTCCGAGCTGTGTCATAAGACGTTGAGCACGAGGTAGGTTCTGTGTAGCTTTACTGATACCACCGTAGGTAGCAACACTTGGAGCTATAACACTTAGTATTCCTCTAGCTTTCTGTATGTTTGGGTTCTCAAAGCGAGTTACATCATCATAGAAATCATCAATTCTTTTACCTACTCCTCCTCCAAATGTACCAATGACATCCATTGCTGCATCTGGGTAAGTACCGAGTACCATTCCCAGTTGACCTTCAGCCTGATCCTTCCACGAGCCACCTAAGAATCCACTTTGAGCTGGTCTATCCCAGTCTTGTCCAGTGATCGTACCCCAAGGATCTGAGATACCTCTCATAGCACCTCGTAGTACTTTCCTAGTGTTCTCTACAGCTCCGTGCATTGAAGCATCAGATTTATATCCATTCTCTTCCTTTTTAGGTTTTTGTTCTGGAAGAGATTCTGTTTTGTTTTCTTCTTCCATTACATGTCTCCTTTAAATAGATAAATATGTCTTGGTTCATTTGGATCTGAACCTGGTAGTTGTATAACTATCTGTGTACCTCCTTTAACCCTTATACGTCTTCCTACGACAGCACCACCTCTAATGTTGCCATTAGGTCCAAAGTACTTTCCTAGTATCTGTTGACCAGCTGGGAATGTACTTAGTTGTTCTACAGTTTTGTATGTACCGATTTGAATACCTGCGTTCTTAACAGCTAATTGCCATCTAGAAGTACTAGTCATGGCTGTTGTTAGTCTTGGTACGTTATGAGCAATACGAGCTTTAAGTGCATCATCAAGTGATCTAATATTCTTAGATAGTTTTAGAATTGCAGCGTTGTTTTGTTCTATCTGTTCAGCTGATTTAACTACTTCATCTCGAACACTTGGCTCTAGCTTATCTAAACCAACCAATGCTCTTTGATCGTTATATAGTTCAGTGACAGTGATATCTGCCTTCTCTGCAATATCTTTATGCTCTTCTAAGCAGTAAAGACCATCTCCTTTATTAGCTGCATTCTCTTGTGATTTAAGATGTGCAGCATCAATGACTAAAGTAGTTTTTAAGAACTCACTACCTTCCTCTTCAATTATGGTTTCTACGTGCTTTGCAGGGTACTCAACATAGTATTGACCAGTATTATTACCATCAAAATAGGGGAAATGAGTATCACCTATAGTTTTTCCTTCATATGCAGTATATCCATCATTAACTCTCCACTTACCTTTACCTTCAATAATCTCTTTAGTAATTCGTTCATTAGCTTTTGTCCTAACATGCTCAGCTCCATGCTTTGCTATCTCAGGATCATCCATATACTCACTGACATACTTATAGAAATCCTTGATAGCTTCTTCTATAGCAGGTCTAACAGTTCTATTTAACTTTGGAGTTACAACAGCACCGTCATACTTAACTTCTAAAATGTCATTCTGAATAAAATCTTTAAATGTTTGTTGAACAGCTGGTTTATCCCAACCTGTTTTTGCTACAAAATCAGAGATCTGCTTATAACCTTTCCTATATTTATCCATCGCTCTCAAGGATGGAGACAACATAAGATAGTCATCCTCAAAGAATGTACCATCATTAAGCTTTTTATCTGCAGCTAATCTTTGATCAACAAGATCAGTGTTATTACTAATTTGTACAGTAAGAGATTCTAAGTCTTTCTTATCTTTATCAGATAGTCCAGGTGCAGTAGCAAAGATCTTATCTTTCATCTCATCACTAGCATCCCAGTCCTCTAGTAGTGCTCTTCTGACTTCTTGTTTAACTTGTTTACTGTGGATCTCTGCTTTTAATTCTTCAGTTTCTATTATCTCTTTCTCTTTCTCTAGTCTCTCTTTCTTAATCTCATACAATTCACTTGGAGAGAATACTTGTCTAAAAGGTCGAGCTGCTTGAGTTATATTACCTTTATTATCTCGATTTGGAAGAGTATCCATATCAAGTATTCGATTATAGTCAGCATCACTTTGAACCACATTAGGGTCAACAAGCATACCTCTTATATAAGTTTTGGTTCCTTTTTCTCCACGTCTATTTCCTTTAGGATCAGAGCTATTTGCAATAGTTTTTAGAAGATTTTCCCAATTACCCTTCTCTACCTCTCTACCTCTAGAACCTTTCCAAAGTTGTTGAGCTTGACTGATATTATGAATACCTAGATTATTATGATGTTCATTAGTGATCTCATTTTCTAACTCTATACTTACTTTCTTTAACGTCTTTTTTAAAGGATTAAGTATGCCATCTTTCCTATATTCTGACAGTCCTATTTGCTGTAAGAACATAGCTGGAAGGACTTCATTTAAGAGCTTTAGTTTTTGCTCATAGCTATATTGACCACTAAGCCTATCTGAAAGAAACTTTTTAATAAGTTTAGGCTCATTATTTAAATCAGCACTAATCTTTGCAGCAGCTACAATCTGTAAAGCAGGTGGTAGTGTATTGCGATATGAAACTGCCTCTTGACTACTACCATTATAAAATTCTAAGTAAGCTCCATCTTTATAACCTGCTGCAGCAGTGACATAGGACATCTCCTCAACGTCAGCTTTAAAGTCTCTATATAAACTTTCTTTCTTTAAAAACTCATTGATAGCAGCTTGGTCAATCTTTTTCTGTTGTCTATCAGCTAATTTGTTGAGAAGACCAGCTCCTGTTGTGGTAAACGACTGGAATATTTTTGCTTCATTTCTAATATTCTGAAGTTCAATTTCAAGGTTCTGTCTTTTTCTTTCCTTATTACGCTTAATAGCGTTTTGTTGTGCAACCCAGTTTTTATCTAATCTTGGTTTATCTTCCTCCCTAGAGACCTTTTCAAGATTGTATTTAGTTTTTAGAGCTGCAATATATTCCGAGTCTCTTTGTTCAGACCCATCTTTTAGGAATTTTAAACCATCAATTTCTTGCTTTGCCGCTTGAGCATCACGATTTAATGCAATATTTACTTGTGCATCTATTGGTTTAAAATTACCTTCTTTTCCGTAGAAAGTAACCATTGGTTTTTGTTTATGCGTTTATCCATTTATCAGGTATTCCAGCAGCAACACCACTAGCAACCTGTAGCCATGATCCTCCAGCAGCCTTAGCTCCCATTATTGGATCTGGTAAATAGTCATGTTCCTCAATTTCTTTTGGTGCTTGTAATTCTGGTATTGGTGTGGCAAGTGGTTCTATTGGCATAGGTAATTCACCAGGCTTTAACATTCGATTAGCAAAAGCTGCTAAATCAGCACCATACTGATCTCTAGATATTTCTTTTAAAGTCAGTGCAAAGTCTCTGCGAGCACTCACAAGTGATTCAGCTAACTTAGCTTCAGATCGACCTCTTTCAGCCTTTAGCATTAATAAAGCTCTAGAGCTACTACGACCTGTCTGTCCTAGTGCAGCTAATTCACCCTCAGCTTGAATAGATTTAACGACTGCATCTTCATTATCAAAAGCAGCTTTTTGATTAATTTCCTGTTGTTTAATTACTGAACGTTGTCTTGCATGTTCAGCTGCCTGTTGGTTGTAACCAAGTTGACTATGATAAAGCCTTTCAGATTTAGCAAAAGCTTTTTCTTGTGCTTTCTGTTGAGCGTTCCTTATTTGTAAATCGTAGTTATATCTTCTAAGGTTCTTCTCATCAGTCAATCTAGCCAGTTCTTCTTGATTCCGTTTATTGATCTCATACCCTTCATAGGCATAAGCATAATCGGCATCAAGTTTTTTGTTTTGATTATCAGTCAGTATTGTGTCGTATTCAAACTGACGTGCTGTAGCTTCGTTCTGATATTTGGCTTGTTTATCAGCAGCTCTCTTATTGCCTATTGCTCCAACTGCTGATAATGCAAAGCTTGCTAAAGCCCATGACATATTTAAGTCCTCCTATAAAATCTCGGTGAGTAGGTTCCTTCCCACATCATCGAGTTGAGAGAGACGGGAAATGGTGAATCATTGAAGATTCGTAAGCTGAAGTTTTTACTACGTTGGTGTATTGGTATTGTTACGACTCTTGATTCATCTAGTGGTACATCATCAGCTAGGTATTCGTTAGCCATCTGTGATGGTGCTAATTCATACCATTCGTCTAGGTAGATAAGTATTTCATCTCCATCAGCAGGTGCTGGATTAATCCTTATCTCTGTATCACTTAGGAAAGTAAATGCGGTAGTTGTAACGTTGTTTATCTTGACCTTTACTTGGTTTCTATCAATAGGGTTTAAATCTCCTGCTACCCACGGGAAGTCAGTTGTAGTACCATCACCTGTGTATTCACGTTTACCTGCAAATCTACCAACAGCATTCAGCTTAAAGCTTAATAGACCTGATAGACCTGTATCAAACTTGAGCCTAGCTATCGTTAAACTTCCAGTGAAGTCAGTTGATTTACCCTCTGGATCTAATTGATAATATATCTGTGGAAGAGTTAAATCAAAGTTATAAGCATAACCAACATAGACGTTAGCAGCGTTACCTGATAAATCTAAACCATCAACAATAAAGAACGTACCACCACCATCTGTACCAACCTCAGCTGTGACTGTATATCCAGAGTTGTTATATGTACCAGCTGCAGTAGTACCAGCAACTAGAACTATATTCTTTCTATCAGTTAAGTGAGCGAATGGTATATAACACTTAGATCTTAGACCAACTGAGTCATAGACAACTGAAGATGCCTGTGAATAGAAGTCAATACATGGGTTAATCTTTTGACCATCAGAGTTAGTGATTATAGCTGCTTCTGGACTCTGAGTTAGGTTTGCATCAGATAGAACGTACTGATTACCTTGTTTAGTAATCACGTACATATCATCCTGATCTATAGCCATATTCTGTACAGTTCCAGGTAGATCCCACTTAAACCAAGACTCCATCAATAGTTCTTTACCATTGGTGTATGTCTTGTAGAAGAAGATCTCATTACTTGTCTGACTAGACATAGCAATAAACTCGTTCTGAATACTGGCTATTAGTGTATCTACATCAATCGTTATCCACTCATTAACAACTCTTCCAATATCTAGTATGTCTGGGTTTTCTCCTAAACCCCTAGTAGTCATAGCAAAGACCCTAACAAAGTTAGGAGTTTTACTGATGAAGTTCATGTGAGTTCCAACGTCTATTGGGTCAACCTCATCACTCATTTCCATGTTTGATATAGGTCTGATTTTTGTAGATATTGGTGTTAGAGGTCCATCATCGGAATAGATAAGGAACTGTGCATTTTTACTGAAAAGGGTTAAACCCTGTCTAGCAGGTAATATTGCATGTAACTTAGTTGGTCTTACAGAAGCTACGTTTACATCTACTGGATCACCAGCTGTAAGTGTTCTAGCTGATGCTGCATATAAATCAAATGGTGCTTTAGCTTTACTGAGTATGACATTATCTTCAGATAAGAAACCTAATCTATCGTCATGATAGAAAGCTCGTTTGATTGTCTGACCAACAAAGCTTGGATGAGGAACTGTATTGTCGTCACCGGCTGATCTATCTACCCAAGGTATAGCTTCTAATCTAAAAGCATTACTACCAGTGTTCCTTAATCTATAAGGCATCGTAGCTGGTGTTAAACCAGCAGAGGCTTGTGGATCAAGTGTCTCTTTCCAATAACCAGCTCCAGCTGCACCATTATCTGCTACAAACTTTGCAAAGTAGTTATCAGCATCAGTACTGACTGAATTAACTATTTCAACTACGTGGTCATGAAATGAATTAGCAGGTAAGAAAGAAACATTACTAGCCCAATCTTGGAATACAACTAATCTCTCATTATCAATACCACCTTCAGCTGAAAGGCTAAATGGAGTTCTAGTATTATTAACAACACGGTCAAGTTGTAGTGATGTACCGTATTTAGTAACTGTTAAACCACTTATAGTTAAAGCTTCTATTCTAGTTTTTAAAGTATCTAAGATATCATCATAAGTAGCATCTGAAGCCGCTTCATAAGAGGCTGTTGTACTACCAGCTACTGTTACTGAAAAAGCGTAACCCTGCATCTGAAGCTTATCTCCAGTTAATAATATTGTGCCTCTACTAGCTGCTACAAATGTAGTAGGTGCAGCCTGAGTAGTTACAGTAACTGAGTCATTACATATGATTGTATTTGCCTGTACTGATAAGACATCATAGTTAGCTCTACTTGTACCTGTTAAGTATGGATGTTGAGACCCATTAGTAATGGTACATGCAACGCCTGTAGTAGCATTCCATATATAAACAGAGCCATTAGTACTGCCTGATTTAGGAGTAATACATCCTACATATCTATCTGAGTCTCTATTGATATAGAACCACTTAGCACCATCTAATTGAGTACCAGTGAAGTCTGCACCACCTGTTGTCTTTAGCTTTGAAATAAACTTAAATCCAGGTCTCTTTGTCATACCTAACGTCACGTCAGCTAGACCGTTGATACATTCTCTTACCTGACCTGGAAGTTTCTTACTATCTGGTTGCTTACTTACGCCACTTAGATAGTTTGATATTCGTTGTGTTACTGCTGCCATTATCTCTTAAGTGCATGATAAGGTTGATAACCGACATAAGGGTGTGCTCCGTCAGGTTGTCCAAAGAATGAATAATCACCTTGGTTTGTTTCATACTCAAGAGCCATAGCTCTCATGTATGCCTCCTTTTGTTGAAGGATTTGGTATTGAGTTTGATCTCCTACTATTCGACTAGATGTAACTGTAGATGCTCTAGATGTTATGTAGTCTTGTATTGGACGTGGTAAATCTACCCAGTCAAAGAACCATAAGATATCGCAATCTACAGCTCCATCAGTCCATTTATCAGTGTGATTATACTTGTCGTATAATTTTCCATTTCTTACAACTGCTTTCTTATCTCCAGCATCAGCTTGAGTAAGATCTATTTGTAAATAATTACTTAGGATTGGTATTTCATTATCATCATTTGGTGTTACTGCTACATGATCTTCCTTGTTAAAGGTCCATCCTTCACTTTGAACTTCTCTACTAACTTCTAAAAGTGTTTGATAAGCAATCGCAACGTCTGGGTTGGTTTCATCCAAAGTGGTGACTGGAGCCTGACCACAAGCCATTAGGATTTGATTTATAGCGGGTAATTCTGTAGCAGCATTAGTGGTAGGGAAAGCCATAGGTATAAATATTTATGAATAAAAAAAAGGGAGCCGAAGCCCCCTTGTATGTGCATAAAGATTATGCGTTTGCTGGGTATGAAGTACCGAAAGCAGCGTTTCCTGTAGAACCTACGGCAGCACCTGCGATTAACTCGACACATG
>Ga0208157_1000711_pt1 | contig 17099 bp, 9 predicted proteins | sample 5_EtaG_FD_184077 | JGI IMG/M metagenome (GOLD analysis project Ga0208157, IMG submission 184077) | Marine viral communities from the Subarctic Pacific Ocean - 5_ETSP_OMZ_AT15132 metaG (SPAdes) (version 2) | ecosystem: Environmental > Aquatic > Marine > Oceanic | place: Pacific Ocean | collected...
TCGGATCGGGCAACACCATCCTGTAACTTACATCGATCTGGTATCGCCTAAGACAATAGACGAGAAGATACTTCAGGCGTTGCGTAGTAAAATTAATTTAGCTGAGAAGGTCTTGGGCGAGGACGCACGGAACTGGTTAACTTAGAGTCTTCGTTCATTAACTTTTTTAAGCGAGACAGAACGCCTATTGTTGCGGGGCTGAGAACATCAGTATCCAAGGCTCCTCTTCGTAAATAATCTTGAGCAGCCTGTCTCATATTATCAGTGACGCCCATTTCCGTAAATTGTTCACTTCCTTCAATTGGTTCAAAAAGTTCTTGGAGAAACTCACCGACAAATCCATCACCGTATTCTCTTCCACGTCCATCAAGCAATTCTTCATATAAGGGATAAACAACATCCATGTTCTCTTTAAAAAACTCATCATCATAAAGATGTCCGGCTTCATGGGCTAAGATTTCTTTAGTTGCCATCATTGGGTCAGCCAAAACAGGCCTTTTAAGCTGCTGTCTTTCTTCATCAGTCAAATCTTCAGCAAAGTAGGATAGCATGCTCCGTAATTCCTCTCTGTCTTTAAAATCTGGAATCGCTTCCGCCGTTAAGAATCTTTTATTTCCGGCAGCTACATCCTTTATGGATCTATTATCGTATCCACTTAACTCAACGGATCCGATTTTGGGAGTGTTAAATGTTATTGTTTTATCCCGAGGGGGAAGAACTCCAAATATACCACGTGGATCACCTTTCATCGCAAGTTGATACATTGGATTGATATTTGTTGGAGCCACCCCAACCATGAACTCATCCTCACCCATTTTAGCTGCTCTTGCATATGTAGAAGCTAATGAATTATCCAAGGGTTGACTCATAACTTCTTCTTCATCAGAAAATTTTTGTCTTTGTTCTGCAAGAGCGATAGCTTTATTTTCTTCCTCTCTTGTAGCTTTTGCTTGAGCACTTTGTTCCCTTAGGGCATTTAAAAAATCTGAAGATGTTGCTGCCCCACCATTTGTAAACTGTTGATAAGCGCCAATGCCCCGTGGGCCGCGGTACATGTCACGAGCCGTGTCGCTCAAGGACGCTATGCCTTCGACGGGTCCGCCCATATACATTCTTTTAAGTTCTTCTTGTTTTGCCCGCTCTGCAATGTCTTGAATCTTTTCTTCATCAAAATCTGTTAGCTTTCTTAATTCATCTACCTTGTCTTTATAAATTTTGTCTGCACTTCGAACACGCATTTGCCGCATTTCTTTGACTAAATCTGGAGGCGTTTCGCGGACCATCTGCATTGACGGATTTACGTCTAAAAAGTCGCCATCAAAAATTGAATTTTCATAATCTTCGATTATTGCTCGAACATATGGAAATTGGTAAATACCTTTTTTATTTTTAACTTTTTCTAAGCCCCTTTTGCGGGCTTCCTCGATTAATATTTCATAGTCATCGGGAGATCTTTCATCAAAATATCGAACATCTGTGTAATTAACGCCTATTAATTCTTCTAATGCATCATTAGACGCTGTCGCAGCGAACTGACGCAGTTCTTGAGGATCCATTTCTTTTAAAATAGAACTTACCTCATCAGTAATTTCATCAGTGCTGCGTTGGATAAAAGCATCTGCATCGTCTCGCACTCTCATTGCGTCTAAAACTTCTGGAGCGTTTGGAGATTCAATGTCTGGCATTTCATCTAGTATGTTGTATTTTTCTATGATTTGTTCTCGCAACGCTCTTATATTAGCCATTGCCATATCAAGCGGATTTATGGCGGCTCTACTGCCCGTCTTCGCTGCTTTTGCTACAACGTCAGTGATTACATCAGGCGCTAATGCCGCTACGGGGACCGCGGCTGCCGCTCCGGCAAGAAAGTTACGTCGGCTTGGGTCCGCCAACGCATCTTCCGCAATATCTTTTGTTGCTCCTGTTGGAGCTAAAACATCCATCAAGGTCGCCTTAACAGGTTGCTTTGCCAACGCGCCAAGGCCCATCATCATTAAAGGAGAAGCTGTTTCTACACCCGCTTCAATTAGAGCCGACCTGCGTTGTTCTGGGGAAAGGTCCGAATCGGCGGCACGTCCGCTTGCCGACATGCCCCGCATAATGCCTTGTACAGGATCCACGGCGGAAAAAAGGTTATAAATCTGTTTACCTTTTTCCTTTAGTTCAGGAGGTATGTAATAAGATATTCCTCGATTATCAGACATTATTTATCCTAAAGGCGGTAGCACAAGTGGGTTAACTACAGGATTGTAACTTCCCGGTGTATATGCGGTAAAGGCGTAAGGATTAGCCGCAGCGGTGTTGGTGCTTGGTAACCCAACTATTCCCGCAGTAGATGTGCCTGCGGCAGGGACAATAGCTGAGTAGTTTGCCATAGAATTATTAGGGTTCGTTGTGTTCAACAAATCAGTATTGGGTTGACCTGAACTCGGTAAACTTGCATTAAATTCTTGTTGTCTTGTTATTGCATCTCGTTCAGCAATCATATTTTGTATTTCTTGGTTAGTAAAAGTAAACTGTGGTGCGGTTGCGCCCAACAAACCGACATCTCCTGTATACAAGAAGTTTTGTCCTAATGTTGTGTCAGGAGAACCGCTAAACATTGTATTTCCGGCTGCGGTTTGTAAATCAGACATATAACCAAACGGGTCAGAAGCGTCATATTGTTTAGACATAAGGTATGTTTTACCGTCTTGCGTAATTAATCGATCATCAATTGCCCCCGCATACCTCGTTCCCCCCTGATCATAGTAGGAAACATTTCCAAAAGGATCGGTTTGTTGGGCAACTTGAGTATATGTGGTTTCTGGAAGAACAACGTTTTGAGCATAATAATCTTCAAGGTACGGCATAAGATCAAGAATACCTTGAGAACTTCCTCCAAATCTAGCAAGAAGTTGATTTAAATTGTTATCGGCGGTTTCCAAACCGTAACTTGTGAGTAAAGAACTTTGGTCATTGCTCATAGGGGCTAAAACCCCAAGTCTTAATTGTCCAGACAGTCCTAAATCTCTCGCTTGTTGATTTGACCCTGTGCCCGTATTATATAAAACAAAATTACCACTTTGCCCTAAAATTTCTCCAATATTTGAAGAAAGTGCCTCAGACCCGTATCCATAATCAGGTTGGGCACCAAGGCCTTGGATATTTTCTGTGCTATACAAAGCTGCTGTGGCTGCGCGAGTCGCTGCTAATGGATCTTCTGATGATAAAATACTTGACCAGTTTCGTAAATCGCTATTACCCGGCGTTTGCAAAATGGATTGAGCAATTTTAAAATCAAGCCCTAATATATTACTTAACTCTGTAGCTGTTGGCGCATTGTTTCTTATAAGAGCTTGACGTTCACCAATAGAAAGTTCATCAAAACTACGACCCTGAGTGATTGCGAGGGCATTTTCATTAATACGATTAAGTGTTCCAAGCGCCGCAGCCTGTTGATCTTCGTTCATAACAAAAGCGGTACTTGTGGTGTCAGCGGTAGTATCCGCAGTGGTATCCGCAGTGGTATCCGTTGCAGCAGTTGTTGTAGCTGCGCTTGAACCGCTTCCTCCATCGTTAGTTTGTTGAGAATTATCATAAGATAAACCAGAAGCCGTGATTGTGTCACTTGCTGCATTAATAGCGTCAAAAGTGTTCTGTGCGAGGGCACCCCCATCATCTACAAGATTCTCATACAAACCAGAAACATAATTATCCGCCGCCGCAGATCCTTGCGTTCTTGCAATGCTATTAGCTGTAGCTGTATAATAACCCGGCGTTTTATCTTTAGCACCAATACCCATCAAAATACTGTCTATAAAACCCGGTTTATCTGTGTTTTTATCAGACTCATTTTTTTCTGCGATTTTGTCAGCGGATGTTTTGTCAGAGCCGCCTGTAAAAAAGTTTTTAATTCTTTGTCGAGCGGCAGCGTTATGTAAGAAATAACTTGGAATACCTCCTGGACCAGGAATACCCGCACCGCCCATTTGCTTCATCATCTCTTCTTCAATCGGATTAACATATGCAAGCCTGTGAGGTTGGCCCGCCATTGTTGTTTCCATCGGCACCGTGGCTAATGAAGGAATGCCCCCGCCATTGCGGTAAGCCATAATCTGTTTGGGCATATCACTTCTCATCATATCAGGCTTCCTATTCCTTCTCTGTTTCTAATCATACTCGAAATCGGGTCGTTTGGAAATAAGGCGGCATACCTAGACTGGGTCGCGGGCTGCGAAACATTGTTTGGGACAATTGGCGCAGGGGCCGCGGCCCGTCTAGGATCCACCGCCTGACGGTTGGTGGGAGTTACCGTCCTTGGTATGAGTGAGGCTCTTTGGTTAGTGGCGGGAACACTTGGGATTACTTGGGATTCTTCCTCTGTTTCAGGTTCAGGTTCTGTTTCCAAACCTTGCGGTTCAAATTCTTCTTCTGAAAACAGAAGCGCACGTAAAATAACAGCTTGTCTTTTACCAATTTGATTAACACCAAATTCTGCCATTTTGTCTGCAAAACTTTTTTCCGCTGCGGCAAGTTGTTTTGCGTTTTGAACTTCAAGAAGAACATCTGAAAATTTTTGAGGATTCTCAAGCATGGCTTGCATTGATTTTGCTATCGCCATTTCTGGTGCAATTAAGAAAAAATCTTGAGAGCTTTCTGAACCAGATTGCGCCGCCACCATGCCGCCACCGATTCCGCTACCCTCCGTTCCAAGACCTACTTTCTTTAATATGTTATTTAAAGTTTCTTGCGATTTTTGACCTAAAGTAGCACCAAACATTTTTACAAAATTCTTTTTAGCTAATGTTGGTTTTTTAAACATTATTTCTTCAAGATTATTATTTGTAAAAGCCTCTTCTACGTTAATCATCTCTCTCAAATATTGACGGACGAGGTTGGAGTCTTCTTTTGACATGATATTGTTTTTTGTCATCCAACTCATTAAAGTGTTTTTAGAATCTGCCACGTTTGGTGGTTTAACAAACAACGTGTCAAAAACAACGCGGGGAGACATAGCAGAACCTTCGTTTCCACCACGTGTAATCGCATAATTTAAAATTGCATTTTTCAAACCACCTTTAGCGTCCGCAACAGAAAAAGTAGATCCTGTTTCTGCATCAAAAATGTCAGTACGCGGTTTTTCCGTTATTTTAATATCACCTCCACGTAGAATTTTTATTTTTTGTTGATTTTCTACGGTGCGTATAAGAGAATTTAAATCAGAAAATGGATTATCGGACGCGAGTAATTTTGCAACAAATTTTTGTGGAGTTTCGCCTCCCATATCTGCCGCTAATTGCAAAGCTCGATATGTTTCATTTTGTTTAAAAAACTTACTTGGATCAATGCTTGAAAGAGCTTTTTGAGCGGTTTCAACATTTTTAAGATCTTTTGCAATATTTGGGAATGTTCTTAAAACTAATTGATTCGCAGGGTCTTCTTTAAAAGATCTAAGTTTTTTTGGATCCACAACATCAATTAAAATTTCAGGATTTGTCGGGTCAGCTTTTTGAACGGTAATCTTTGAAGTAACGTAACGAAATGCATTTTCAAAAGCTTGGTTAAAATCGCCTGAAAAATCTTTTGCCGCAGTCTCTGAAAGACCCATTTCTTCTTTTACAAATTTATTAATTAACTCTACTTCGTTCATACGCCTAACCACAGCGTCACTACCACCTTGAAGCAGAAAATTCAAAGCATTTTCCGGCCCCAATTTAAGACGGCCTAACGTGTCTGATGCACCTAAATCGCCTAAGAAAGTTCTTTCACTAAGATCTCTACGGGCAAAAGTATAAGCCCTAGCTAAATTATACGGTACGCTATCAGTGTCTTGACTGACTAAATCATTTAAAATTGCATTTGATAAACGGTCTAATCTTTCCGCGGTGGCACTATTACCTCTTTTACCTAAACCTGATCTTAAGTTTGCAGCCTGCTCTAATAAGGATGTTCTCATTTCCATCAATCTCGCTGATGTAACAGGATTGTCCATTTCTGAAGCGTCAATGCTACCTGATTTAAACGCTTGTTCTGAAGATTCTCGTATTTTAATTGCTTCTAGACTAGCGACATTATCTAATGCAGTCGCATACTTTCTTATTCCTTGGTTATCGTCAAACTCTTTTCGAGTAGCCCGTTCTCTTAAATTTTCAGCTTTTTTTCTAAAATATTCTACTTTTTCTTGTGGTGAAAGTTTTGCAGCATCGTCTATTTCCTCTTGTAAAAATTTAGCATTTTGGCCCCCGGAGATTTTATCAATCGATTCTTGTAAAGCTTTATAGGCTTTATTAATAGCGTTTGATTGAGGAGCAACTGTATTAGCAGCATCGGCATTATCAGATACCACGCCCTCTGCATTACGTCCAAAATATTGAAAAATTAAGTCCAAATCGGCTCTTGTGCCCGCAGGTAAATTCGACCAAAAGGTTGCCGTGCCTGTTTCTGAAGCAAACTTTAAACCCCCCTGACTTGCGGGTTTTTCAAATAAAGAAATTATATTTGGAGCTTCTAAAACATCGCCATCTCTGGTGCGGAACTCTGTAATTTCAAAATCCCCAACACCTTTCCAAAACTTTTTTTCGATATTATATGAATCATCGACAAAAGATTTAAGGCGGTCATATAAACGCTCACTTACATCATATTTTGAGAGTTCTTTAGCATCACCTTTTGTAATTTTTTCAAGTGCTTCATAGAGGTTATTAACTCTTCTAGTTAAATCGGAATTAAGAGCATTCTCAAAATAACCCTTGGAAATAAGGCCCGATAATTTAATAAGAGTCGGATCTCCACTATTACTCATATCAATAATATTTTGTTTAGAAGCTTGAATCCAAGCCTCTCTTCCTTTTTTAGAAGAAACAGATAACTCATTTAGTGTTCGAGCAACATTGTTCTCTATAGCAACAAGAGCAGGACCTAGTTCAGAACCTCCTTCAACAGCAGTCAAAGCTACGTTTTGTTTTGGAATAGCGCCCTCATCAATTAATTTAGCTTCTGCCAACAAAATATTATTAAGTAGTTCAATAGAATCATCGGTAACTTTCCCAGATTTTTCAAGCGCCTCGTAAATTCGGCGCATGGCTGTTTCATCGCGAAGAGTTTTTACACCATCTTCATTAAAGTATCTCAAAACAGAATCTTTTACTCTTCGACCACCTGAAAGAGCACCTTTTACGCCTAGCTCAATGGCAGGACCGGGAACCGCGGCACCTATAAGTTCGTATAAAAAACGTGTGCCCTCGGATCCTGGTGCTGAAGCTTCTGCGCCTAAAGCTGCCGTTGCGGCCCCTACGCCAGAGGTAAAGTCAAAAGCTAAAGAAACAATAGGGTGTTTTTTTGCAAACTCAGTAACTCCAGGTATGGCTTTTTCAAATGTTGATAAAACACGAATTGGGACAGGACCCTTAGAAGGATCAAACAATTGACCCTGTAAAATATTTCTACCTTGGCTTGCGTTTTGTGCAAGTTTAAATTGTTTTTCTGTCAAACCCGCGGCTTTTGAAGTTAAAAGAAAAGAATTTCCATAATCTTTCCAATTTCCTTTGTTTACGTTTCTATAATTATTAAGAAATGTAGAGGCCCCTAACCATGTTTTATCCGTTGTCCATCGAAACGGATTTGAAAGAGATGACGGGTTTAATGCCAGTGCTCCTGTCTCACCAAAATTTTCAGCGGGTCTTAAAGACGGAAGTATTGGTGTTTTATCACCAAAGGCAGCGTCAGAAATTTCTTCCCCTAAATAACCTCCCGCAGCAGCCCCTACTAAAGTGCTTCCCCCGTAAAGTAACGCTCTTAGACCTACAGCCGCCGGACTTCTGGGAGGTATTTTAGTTGCTAATTTTTTCCCTACCTTGGCTCCAATTAACATCCCTTCAGCAATTCCCATGCCGACAGGTTGTTTTCTTACAAATTCTTCTGAAATTGCTTCTAATCCCGGCAAGGTATTTGTTTTTGGATCGTATTTTCCATAGTCCTCGATGTTTGAGAATAAGCTAAGTATCGCTTCTGGATTGGAAAAATACGCTTTTCTGTCATCCCTGGACATATCTGTAAATTCATCGCTGTAATCTAGAAAAGATGCAGTGCCGTCTTCTAAATCTTTATATGTAAACTTAAAATCATCAGGTTGTGTAGCCGAGGCTCTTTCAACTAAGGCGTTTGCTAAGTTTTTTAAACCGTAAGTCTGTAAAGCTTCGTTAAAACTTTCCTCGGTAAATTGATATCGAATGTCCCCTTTAGTGGCATCCATATTAAGACTTATGCCAAACTCTTCAGCCATTTATTCAACCTTCGGTATTTGATTTTGGTTTAGAAATTCTAAAGCGCCCATTGTGCCGCTTTCGGTAATTGGTCTATTGTATACATTACTTAAGTTTTTATTAAACCCTCTTTGAAAAGCCAAAACTTCATTTAACATTGGAATCATGACTGCAATAGATGCTCTAGCTTGTTGAACTTGTGCTTCACTAAATTTTGATGCGTCGCCTCCAAATTCAGGCACTAAAGAAATTTTCGCTTCTATGCCTTGTGCAAGCGTATTGGAAAGCGTTTCCAAAACAGCCCTAGCATCTGCGTCATTTTTGAAGAATAGTCCGCCGGGTTCTAGTTTGTTTGTTTCTTCTGCAATTTTTTCTTGCACAAACTTAAGAACTCTATCGTCTGCAATTTGTGTGTTCATTAATAAAAGATCATTAGAAAGCGCCGTTAAATCGCTTTGTGCTTGAGCTAAGTTTTGACTTTCATCATCCGCTCCTTGTCCAACGTTTATTTCTTCTCCAAATTCTTGAAAAGCCTTCTTTGTACCCGGATAAACTCTAGAAAAACCTATAGCTACAGGATAATTTATTTCTGGTTTATATCGAGTATATTTTGTTTGTTCCCAAATTGGAGAATCTAAATTTACTTTTCCGTCTAATATTATCTCGCCAGATAATTTAGATAAATCCACAACTGTTTTAGGATTTGATACGGCAGCAGATATTTCCGCTGTATCAGGACTCTGTGCAGTTGTATCTCCTGCACCAGAGGTGCCAGTACCGACAGTACCGACAGTCTGCCCAGAAGTTATCTGTTCATAAAAGTTAGGATCGCCTGTTTTTATGGCTTCCAAGACACGAGGGGCTAATCTTGGTGATGGACCTTTTACATAGGCACCTTTCTCACGATTCCAAACGTCTGATGCAGAGGTTATATAATTCAACACCGCTTGATCAAATTGTGTTTTATTATCACCTAATTGTCCATTTGCGTAAGCATTAAGTCTGTCAACGTTTGTAATATAATCTATTATAGCCGTGTCCGCTTTACTTCCAAGAGCCACTGCGTTCTGCGCTGCTTCCTCAAGGGCAAGTGAACCAAGTTTGTATGTTTGATCTAATTTAAATTGAGCAGTTTTAAGAATTATCTGATCTTCAGTAAAGGCATTTTCAATCATGTTTTGTGCCAGAGTTGCAGCGCGTTGATAGGCATTTTCCTGGCCTTGAAACTGTTGTGACATTGCCTGTAATTCTTTTTGTAACGTGGCTGTTAGTTCAGCGCGTGTAGTGATATTGGTTTTTTCAGCCAAACGGTTTAGAGCATTTTGAGAAGCTGTAAACGCCTGCGCTCTATTTTGTGCCAACATTTCAATATTAGATTTGTGATCCAAAAGCTTCTTGTCAAATTCAAAACCTTTATCCATTTTTTCAAGATCAAAGGCAGAAGTGATATTAAATTGAGATTCAAACCTTTTAAGATCTTCAATAGTCTGCAATTCAATTAATTGTTTTTGCGCATTGGTGCGAACTTCAACCATTTCCTTGTCGTTAGTAAATTCAGTTGACTGCAACAAAGTTTGTAAAGTTGCTTTTTTGTCCTGTAATTCTAATTGAAAAGATTGATTATCTTTTTGAGATAATTCAGCGGCATCAATTGTAATTTCCTGCATTTCTTTTTTCAAGGCATTATTAGTAGTGTTAAGTTCCCTTCTTAAACTGGCCTCATCTACGGCAAGCCGTTCTTGTAAGGCTATATTTTTTGATTGTCTTGCTGCCGCAGCATCAATTTCAATCTTCTTCAATCCTTCGTTAAGATCGGCTTGATGACTTGCAAGCCGTTCAGAATATCCAAATTGTGTTTCATTTGTAAGTTGCGTATATTCAAATTGTTTAGCAAGTTTTGTTAAATCACCTGCTTGTTTTAGTCCTTCCAAGGCCATAGAAGCTGCTCGACCACGCTCTGCTTCAACTTGACGTTCTGCGCTTTCCAAAGCACTTAGGTCCATTGCCCGTTGCTCTTGTTTTTGTGCATCTTTTGCACCTTGAAATTGGGCTGCTCGTGCTCCAATCGTTGGAAATACCTGAGATTTAGCAGCGGCATTAGCTAATCGTTCTGCAACGCTTCGACCCTCAGTAGTTCCCGCAAACTGTAAACCCGCTTGAGCAATATCAAACAACATTTGAGCTTGTGTCAGGTTTTTTTGTTCTTGTAGTTGAGCCGCTCTATCTTCTGAAGATCCCAAAATCCCACTTCGTATTTTTTGAGCTTCCTCATAATAAGGCATCAATGTAACAGCCCCACCAGGATTGTAATGGCGCACTGCGCCACCTTGATTAAAATTTACGGGTGGAGTGTTGCCCGCCCCCATTGCCATGAGTTCGCCAACCCCTTGAGCCATCTGACTGTCGTCTTCCATCTCAATGCTTTGGACTAACCCCTGCATTAGCTCACCAATGCCGCTGTCTACCGCACCCTCTTCCGTCATCATTATGGTGGGCTGCACCATTGCCAAAACACTTTCTGGCGTTTTATTAGCATCAGCTTCCCCGACAAATCCTGCAAGTTCCGTGTACCGTGCTTCAAGGGGCTTCTCATTGCCTCTAAATGCGTCAATCATGCTTTTTGGATCTTCCGCCGCGTCAAGTCGGTTCATCATTTCAGAAGCATACATTTCACCGACCTTTTGACCGTCTTCCATGTTATGCTGCTCTTGCGCCTGCACCATCGCCGCCTGTTGAGGATCTACTTGCGCAGGAGCCTGTTGAGCTTGGGGCATGAGAAACTGTTGACCCATCGCTGCCATTTGTGCCATGTCAGCTTCAGCCGGACCACCCGCTTGACGAAATAACGGACGTTGCATCACGGAACCGCCGCCGTAATATTTCTTAGCCATCTCTGGGTCGATCTTTCTTTGCACATACTCGGGTAGTGCCTGAAAACCTTTATTCATTATAATAGCCCCGCTCTGTTTGCGCCTGCCGCGGCGCTAAGTCCTGATATACCCAACCCTAATGCGGTTTGGAAAGGTGAAACTTGTGGCGCAGATGACGCCGTTACCGTTGATTGTGAAGTTGGGATGCCCGCATAAATATCAGACAAGAATCCATACTGTTGATAAGGATACTGTTGAGCCTGCACATTAGTCAATCTCGTTGCATCAAGAGCCGCCTGATCAATACCGCGTTGGATATTGCCTGCTTGCAGTGCAGTGCCTATCTGAGATTGTCTCAAGTTTTGACCGATCTCGCCAATGCCTGCCTGTTGTACGCCTAATTGACCTAGTCCACTACCAAAATTACCGTATTGCGCGGCTAACGATCCAAGGCCCTGACCTAATGCAAGCTGCCTGCCTGCAAGATCACCAAGTTGTGATACATCCGCTTGTCCCAGTTGACCGTACTGAAGTCCTATGTTTCCGTATAATTGAGCTTCTTGTAATCGTCTTGCCATAGCGGCATCAAAGCCTGCTTGCCTTAATTGACCAGAAGTTCTACCCATCTGATCCAAAGCATTTCTATTCAACTCCTGTTCAGCTACGGCTTGTCTGGACCCACCAAAAGCGCCTGATCCTACCGCTTGAGCACGTAATCCTTGCTGCTGAATACCCGCTTGCCTTGCAATATCCGCTAGAGATCTTTGAACGACCTGTTCTTCAAACGGATTAAAACCCCCGATGCCCGCTGCGGTTTGAGCCGCCGCTTGTTGATAAGTATAAGGTACAGCCCGCTGCGCCGCAGCGAGTTGAGCCGCTTGATTAATTATATTCTGAGTTGATCCCGTAGTTGCTTCAGCTTGCTGAAGTGAAGGCATAGCAGACTGAGTCAGTATATTTTGACCGCCCTGTATTGCCGCTTCGCCCGCTGATAGAAACGGTTGATACGCACCAATTCCAGATTGTGCGGCGGAAATAGCTGCTGTTTCTGCGGGAGTTAAACCTGCAACTTGATAGGCTGTTTGAGCAGGCATCCCTGCCGCAACTTGATTTTTAACAAACCCTTGTACGTCTTTAAGTAAACCTAAACGATAAGCTTCAATGGCAGGATCCTGCCGCTGAATTTGAACCATTGTTTGCTGATCACCATTTGACATTACGCTACCGCTCCTCCTTCAAAGGACCGCATGATGTCATACATCTTTCTAAAGCCTTGCTCACGACTTCCGCCGCCTGCATTCTTTACAGCTTTTGCAGTCATTACAAATTCACCATCAGATAACATTGCAGGTATGTCATCAGAAGTCTCCGTTCCCGGCCCTTCTATCTGGCCCGTGCGCCGTGGAAAGTTCATCGCGCCCCCCGATGCAGCCATCTGGACTTCTTGATTAGAACCCACAAACCTTGCAGGCATAATTACATCAGCGACATCATATGGGGACATTACCGCCTGACCTTGCGCGTCTATACCATAAATTTTAGCAGGAGACATTCCTGTAACTCTTGGATCAAATCCTGCTAGTTGTACCTCTGCTATACCTGATTGACTGGGGGTACTAGACCCGCTTGGAGTTATTGGTGCAGTTCCCGCACCTGTCGGAATAAGATTGGAGTACGTTGCAGACGGCACAATTGGATTATAAGCGCCCTGACTAGGTAAATAAGCTGCCGTGGTAAGAGGTTGTCCCGAATAAATAGCCTGTGCAGGTGTTATATAGTTTGCATTTCCGGGCTGACCGACGCTATATGCTCCAGGATTTTGGTTGTATACATCCGTCGAAGACGCCAAAGGATTAGTTGACAGATCGCCTGTGCCGTCTCCACCAACATTAATCCCCAAATCAGTTAAATCTATATCTTCGGCAGGAATTGGATCAAACCCTCCGGCAAGAGCAGTGGCCCCGAGTCCAAGTCCGCCATATAATGCTGCATTTTTCAGAAAACTGCCAGACCCTGAAGCCGCTGCGGCATTCCCTTGAACTATATCTAAAGCAACCTTATCACTTATCTTTGGATTGTTTGCCATTATTTCACTTACTTTTTCAGCGGTGCCCGCAGAAGTAAGAGGTTGCACAGCCTCTGGAACAGGAAACATCTCTGAAAATTTTTCTGTCCCTCTAAACCCTGTGCCAAACAATTTACCTTGATCTGCTCCAAAATCTCTCAGGGTAAAATCTTTTGCACTTGGCAAAGCGCCTTTCAAGCCTGAACCACTATAACTTGCAGGTAAACCACCTTTAAGGCCCGCCATGAACCCTTCGCCGCTTAAAGCCCCAGAGACACCAGACATTACACCCGCGGTAAGACCACCCACAGCGGCACTTTTTAAGGCATCTCCAAAACTTTCTCCTTGTATTAGACCGCCAATACCCGCTCCAATGGCCCCTGAAGCAATCGTTCCAAGACCCGGAAAAAAGTAATTTAAGGCGACAGGCACAATAATCTTAGCTGATTTCTTTAAAACTTTCTTAATGCCTTTTACTAGCTTCTTTAAGAAAAACTCACGCTGCCCCGTCATCGGGTTAATAGAGTTACTAGCAGAACCCACAACATATGCTTCGGGGTCCGCGCCCTCTGCTGCAATAGCATCTTTTATTTGACCAACAAGTTCAGGATTGTTTTCCGCAACCTCACGAGGCACCATGACCTCTTTTTCAGAAGCGTGTACAACAAAAGTGTCCCCTTCACGGCCCATCTTAGCCATTCGGTCTGCCACTTCTTTCATAGAGTTGATACCGCCTCCATTACCAAACATCAGGACGTTGTCATCAATCTCATCTATATTAGACGTAAGAAACGAACCGATACCCGCGTCTGGCATTGTGATTGTCTCATACTGCTGCATTAGGCTTCTCCTGAGATTGCTTCGGGGGCAGTTACGGTTATAGAGGTACTGCGTCGCTCTGCGCCTGTCCACGATTTGCCACAATCTGGGCAACTACCATCTGGGTAACTCGCGACCTCTGCGGGTGTATCAACTGCATTATCACAGTGCACACAATGCACTATATCAGAACTTGTCGCAGGTTTCCACTTAGAACCGTTCGACATTATTAAAATTGTGTCATCACTCATGTCGTTGTCACCGTTACTGTTCCTACCGCACCCGTTGCACCTAATCCTCGCAAATGCGGTTTATTAATTAATGCTATCTTAACAAAACCATCCTGTTGAAACAATGCTCCATTTTCTAACCCCGAATCGTCCGTTTGTAAGTCCGTAAGGGTCAGTCTTGTTGCCCTTTCTTCGCCTGGGTTTTGTTGTTGCTCCATATATATGGCAAAACTTCGCGTGAGGTTCGCGAAGTATTGTTGATCGTACTGTGTCGGAGGTACAGCAAAGAAGGGAAGGATCAGGTTTCGTGACACTATCTTCTCCCATCAGGCCGTATATCCAACCGTGGAGAACCAAGCCGCCAACCAACACCCGTTGCTGTTGACTCAACCCTAACCGCAAAGCTGCGTCCCCGTAATCTTAAATGCACTTGATCCGTAAACTGCTCAACAGGCACCGATGCCGTCTTTGTTATAGCACTTGAAGTAGACTGTAAGTAGTTGCCGCCCGGAAAGTTACGTGTCTTAACTGTAATGTTTGCAGACGGACTACCCGCCGTTGATCCGCGGAACGTGAGATCTGGTATCATACGACGTATGAAAGAAAACTGCTCTCCATCCCCAATGTCCATTTGGCTTGATTCAATATATGCAGTAATTGCAGACCCATCGTCATCAAATCCAGACTCTTGAGTGTAGAGATAGTTGTTTGGCCCTGCTGCAATAGGGTTGTCGAAGATACCACGATCCATCCAAAAGCTTCTAGCAAGTGCCCCATAATACCAAACCTGTTGCTCGTAATTGTAAACTACATATCTATCGTTATTGTCACTGCTTGCAGATGGATAAAACCACCAAACCTCAGAAAAAGCTGTATTAGTTGCAGCTACAACCTTCTCTCGCTGAAGTAAGTTAAAATCATCAAATACAAAATCTCTCACGGAACAAGGCAGTCTTTGAACCGTACCACCGTAAACATAAAACTCTTTTAGCCCCATCCAGAACACGTTGTCCTCAACAGCTACCGCGGATAACGGACCCATAGTCGTAATGTTTTCTGACACAAGGTTAACGCCAAATGTAAATGGTGGACCTAAAAACTGCATGGCATATAAAGATTCGTCAGTGTACACCAAGATCTGCTGTCTTGTTTCCACAGCCGTGACAATCTCTGAACCAGACCCAAGTCTTAATTCTCCTGCGGTGTTTGTCGCGGTAGATGCCCAGTCGGTCAAAGATTCTTGAGAGGAGAATCGTATTACAAGTGGATCTTGTACACCCGCATTAGCTTCTGGATCACACCCAAAGGCTATGATGTGTCTGTCTCTGTCCGATACCATAATCTGTTTAGCAATCGTAGGTGTCGTACTTGATCCGGCAAGCGAGTCTAAACTTACGGCTCTCGTGGAAAAACCGCTTGTTTTGTCCCAGTAATATATACCGCCGTTACGCACGTTGATAAGCAAATCTTCACCAAAGTTATCATGTGACCAGATACGCAATGTGTTCGTAACAATAGGTGTGGTTGCAGCCTGACCCCAACCGTTGCGCCCCCAAGTGCCGACACCCCAACCTGCACCTGTTGCAGTTGTATCTAGTCCAACACTAACCTGATAAGCACCTACGGTAGAACTACCACCATTTCCTGAGTCTGATCCACTTGCGTTTACTAAGCTAGGAACTAAAGCTCCGTTTACGGTTATACTTTGTATGGTTGTGCCTGCTGCACGAGCAGCAATCTTATAGCTATTCGTGTTTACTATCTCAGTAATGTTGTACTCTTGATTCAATACGGCTGCTGTTATGTTACCGCCAAGAGAAGCTGCACCACTAAAGGTAACAAAGTCATTTACCACCGCCCCGTGATTGGTATCTGTTACAGTGATTACAGACGATCCATTACTTGCAGCAAAGGTTACATCCCCGGCTGCTGTCGTACTTCTAATCGGGGTTATGTCGTTAAAAGCCCCACCGTCTTGGTTAATGTAGTATTTAAGAGATGTGCCAATGCCTATTAATCGGCTGTTATCTAAACCAACCCAAGGGTGCATGGCTCTTGCTGTACCTAAGTACGATGCTGTGGTGAACTTTAACCAACCGCCAATCTTCTCAGGCATACCAAAGCGAAATCGTACCTTGTCAATATCAAACCAACCGCCCTCATTGGTGTAAGAGGTAGTCTCTCGATTGACACCTGGTTTGAACTGAAGTTTGGTTAGTGGCATTCATCACCTATGTTTTTACTACGAGTTCGGTTGTAGAGATAGCAGTCCCTGCCAGTACACTTGGGCTACCCGCTGTTGTGCTTATCGTTCCATCTGTCTGTACAAAGTATTGCTGTCCTGCGGTAAGACCGATCTGGTTATCTGACACAGAGCCTATGATGTCTATTGATGCGTTGCCACCGCTTGCTACTTCTGCTCTGGTGGTTGCTAGGGTGTTTGGTGTATGTAAAACGGAAACTCCGTAATTATTTGAAACGTTATCAAAGCTAAGTATTGTTTTACTACTGTCAGGATCATAAGTTGCAGAGAGACTTTGAGTTGATCCATCAGCTATTAGTTCAGCATCTGTAAATGAAATTGACGTACCGCTTACTAATCCAGAAACAACTTTTCCTTTATAGCTGTCTCCTCCATCTGAAAAGAATATGACATGCCTATTAGCACTACTATCATATACTATTGAATTTTTATCTCCAGTTGAAGTCCCATTGTAAAGAACAGGACTACCAAAACTAATAGATGTTCCTGAAACTGTACCAACAACAGCTTTAGCTTTGTCAGAATCCCCAACATCTACATAAGAAATTACAACCTTATTTGCTGTAGTATCAAAAGATGATTCAATATGATTAGAGCTTGTTCCCCCAC
>Ga0208157_1000712_pt1 | contig 17059 bp, 21 predicted proteins | sample 5_EtaG_FD_184077 | JGI IMG/M metagenome (GOLD analysis project Ga0208157, IMG submission 184077) | Marine viral communities from the Subarctic Pacific Ocean - 5_ETSP_OMZ_AT15132 metaG (SPAdes) (version 2) | ecosystem: Environmental > Aquatic > Marine > Oceanic | place: Pacific Ocean | collected...
ATCAATCTCAATAATAGTATCTATGAATTTTTTTTTGCTAGTAATAAGACTCGCATCACTAAGCATAGTGTCCCAGTTAGGACTTGATAAAAAGAAATAAGCTTTATTGTCTTTTTCATTAGCTATACTAGCTATCATTTTAGACTCATTGTTATCACTAGAGTATGATGATTCGTAATAAGCTCCTTCTTTTATATATTTATTACCTTGAATATTTTGAATGGCACCAGCATTACCAGAATCACCATCGGTACTAGTGGTTCTAACCTGTATATTCATCGCATCCCTATATTCACCGTTTGGAACAATTCTTTCATCGAAATCTTTGTTCATTTTTCCGGCAGAAAAATCGTGTTTTATTTCTGGCATAATATTATTTTATTTGTTTACCCATACCTTTTAATACCTGAGTAAATTCTTCCATCTTAATATTGGATAATCTAATTTTTGCTTTTCTAGTTTCAGCAAACCTTTCTCTTTTAAATCTTAAAACAATTTGTTCAGGTATGTTAGTTCTGCAAGATAATATTCCGTAAGCTATCCATTTATAACAAGCTTCTTCAGCAAACTTATGTACAACCATTTCCTCGTCTGTACCTAAACCATCACTAACATATTTTAATGTTACAGTTTGACCTGACAAAACAGAACTAAAATGTATAAAACCTCTTTGATCATCAATGTAAAAAGATCCATTTGCTTGCGCGTGTTGAGGATCTAGTCCGTATCTTCTACCTCTACTATCTGTCTCTACGTCTGTTGAATCATCACTATAAACATTTGGATTTGGAGTTTGATTCTGATAGTTACTCCAAGTGTCACTAGGATCTTGTTCGTTTAAAGTATCTAATACAGCGTCGCTATCAGTATCTGAAAAATTATAATTACCATCATCATCTTGCTCTATAGCAAATGGATTGGATGTCTTACCTGTTGGATACAAAACTCTTTCAATACCATTACTATCAACTCTAACTAACTTGACATAATTAACGTAATCTTGAGGAAGTATCATTTTTAAAGTATTAGATACTTCTATTTCTTGAGATTTAACAGAACGTAAAACATCATAAGACAATTCTTGTATAGCTCTCATAGCGTGAAACTGTACGTCTGTTCTATTTATTTTTGTAATTAATTTATTTTCTCCAACATAAGATATTATAAATCCATTTATTATATTATCTAAAGTAGTAAATTGATAATTACCGTAACTACTAGGATCGTTGTAATATGCATATTGTGTTGTGTTATCTAATAGTCCCATAATTAATCATTTTGTGATTGTTTAATACCAGCTCCATCTGATGCAGCTATTTGAACTAACTCCATTTTTTCAACAGCTACTCCAGATAATTGTAATATTCTAGTTACTAATACCTCTTCTTCAGAGTCATGTAGCTCAAAATTAACACTTAAACTAGCGTTGTATAGGGCTTTGCCTCTAACAACAACATAAGCCCAACTAGGTGCTGTAGGTTTTTTATAATAATAAAGAGTATAAGTTGTGCTTAACGTAGGTGTTGGATAAACTTGTATTTGGTTAGATTCTCTTCTTACATAAACAGATCTTGATTTAGTAGCTTTAGTAAGAGGATTACTTTCTGTGTATAATATTTCTTTTTCACTAATTTCTGATACTTCACCTTCAGACCTACTAAAATTATCTATATAATATAAATCATTAGGTAGAGTTATCAAGCTATCATATATACCACTAGCATCGGCAGTTAGTGTAAATGTTGTGGATTTTTTAAAGGGTTGAAGTTTTTCTGACAACATATCCATTTCATCGGCATGAGTCATATCTGTTTCAAGCTTATGATAAGCTGTTTTTAAATCATGGAAGTAACTGTCAAATATTTCTTTTTGAGCTTTATTAGCAAATAAACTAAACTCTTGAGGAGTTACATAACCCCTTTGCTCTTTATTAGCTATAGCTAAAACTTTTTGATATACGTCATCTATAATTATTGCCATTATTATTTTTGTTTATATGGAAACTGTTTGTTTAACCAAGCTTTACGCTTATTACAACCACAGTCTTTATAACCAATAGCGTTCATCGCTATATCAGTTAAAGACTTTATACCAGTGCCTCTAGTTATTTTTTCTACAGTATCCCCTAGTCCTTTTGATTGTTTCATAATATAATATATTTTACTATAATATAGTTACATAATAAAGTGAAAGATTAGCATTTAAATAAAAATAGCCACCCGTAATGAGTGGCTATTAATATTGCGTAAAAGATATTAATTAAATCTTTTTTCTATATTTTGATATATTTCCATACCTTCGTCAGTTTTAAACCAAGCAGCTAATGCTGAATATGGATGCTCATCAAAAGGAACTGTCATTAATTTTCTATCATTAGTTCCCCAACGAAAAGTTCTTTGATCTTGAGACAGTTTTATTATTCCCATTTCAGTTGCTTTAATACCAAAGTTTCTAAGCTGAACATTACCATCGTTAACAAGCTCTAAGAATAATACGGGATTCTTTTTAGCATATAATAATAAATCTCGTTTAAGTTCTTTAGAACTCATCTCTGATACTTTAGAACCAACTTCAACTCTCATCACAGCTTCAGCCATATCTATATCTAGATCTTGAGCTGCGTTTAATGCTTCTATTTCTACTTCTAATAAATCTATTTCACTAGCAGCTTCTTGCTGGTAATCTTTTTCGTGAAACTTTCTATTTCTATCTGGGTGATATAAAGATAATATTTTTTGTAAAACAACTTTATTTTTAGGAACGTGTAAAACTCCATTTCTGAATACAACATGCTCTAATCTTTGATCGCCTTTCATTTCATCAACAAATGGTGTTCTTTGATTAGATGTAATTTTTAATTCTCTTTCGTATCCCTTTTCTTCATCAAACCAGTATATATTTGAAGACCTAATACTACAGCTTAGAGGGGTTAAATCACCTCGTAAATAATATTGTCTATCTTTTACTTCCCAAGTATCTTTATTTTTTGTTAAAGATTTTTCTTTAGTAACTACTTTTGGTTGTTCAACAACAACTGTTTCTTCAACTATAGGTTCTTCTATAGTTTCTTTTTTTTTCTTTGTCATAATATAATATAATAAAAATTAATAAAAAATAGAGGCAGCACTAAGCTGCCCCTATATTTAAATAGTGATTAGTTTAATAACATAAAGTTATTAGCACCTTGAACAACTAAACATCTTTCAGATAAATAATGAACATTCATCGAATCAATATCAGTTGTAGCAGCGCCACCAACTGAACCAGTAATCCATGTTTTCATTTTTCTGTTTTCAGTTTGACCTGCTCTATATCTAACGTGTAAGAAAGGTCTTTTAAGATTCTTTCCTAGTTGTTGATCATATACAGTACTAACGCCAGCTGGTATCATAACACCTCTAATTGCCGTTGAAGATTCAACAGCGCCACCTCTTGTAGCTTTGTCATTTAAGTATTTCCAGTCAGATTTGTAGAAGTCATAAGAACCTCTTCTAAATCCTGAGAAACCTAAATTTAATGCCATATCTTCGTCGTTGTCAAATACTCCATAAGAAGTACCGCCAGCACCGTAAGAGTTCATTGAAGCAAGCATGTCATCAATTGCAAGAGCAGTTGCTCTGTTAATGAACATCATATTTTCTTCAATTGCACCTTGTTTATCAAACTCAGCTAAAATAGCATCAAACTCTGCTAAATCAGTAGCAGCATTAACACCAGTTATACCAGAACTTAAATTACCTCTATTTTCGATAGCAGCAAATAAACCTTCAGTACCTGGATCAGTGTTAGCGATAGTTCCAGCACCTCCATCGTAAACTGCGTCATCGTGAATTGTAGAAGCCGCTAAAGCTCTAACAGATTCAACCATTGACATTTCTACGTAGTCAGTAAAACGAGATCTAGTATCGCCTTCTGCTTTTAAGTACCATAAGTATCCACCTTGACCATCTTCACCAGAGATTTCAACCCAACCAATTTGAGAAGTATCAGATCCATTGATTTGATAAAAATCTTTTAATATAATTGGTTTGTTTGTAAAACTCTTGTGAACAGGTTTGTTAGAACTTGTTTGTCCAGCAGTACCTTTAGCAAATTCAGATCCATACACCATTACAGTACAAGAACCATCTGAAAGGGAACCTGCCGCCGCGTCTGACATAAGAGCTGCTTTGTAAGGTAAAGCTACAATAGTAGCTGCACCTGCTGTACGAGTTTTAACATAACACTGTGTAGTTGCGCCATCACGAGAGCTTGATACTAATATAGTATCACCAACTCTAATACCGTGAGAAGCACCACCAGTATTACCATCTAAATCAGTACCGATAGTAATTTGGTTAGCTGATACATCTAATGTACCGTTGTAGCTTAAGTGTAATCTTCCTTGTTCTGACCAGATTACTTGGTCTGAGGTCATAGCCTCTTCTGCTCCGACTTGAGATAAAAAACCTGAGATTGTTCTGTTACCAAACACCTCAGCTTCTTGCTCCATTAAGTCAGGCAAATATTGTTGCGCCCAACCTTCTGTACCAGATGCCGTAAAGTCAATGTAATTACTAACTAACGTCATTTGAGTAGAAGTTGCAACACTGTTTAAATCTGTTCCTGCAGTAATTGCCATAATAAATTTTTTTTAAATATTTTTAATTCTTTTTTCTAATTTTAAAAGATCTATTTTTAATTTCAGTAGAAGTATTACCTAAAACCCTATACTTAACGCCCCCAACATTTGTTTCGCCGTGTGTTTTTCTAGGTTCTAAATTAATATTTTTATCTTTCGCTACTCTATCTTTAATAGCATCTGCTTTACCTTGTTCATAAAAATGATTAGCAATAGCATCTGCATTCATAGCTGTAAACAATGACTTGTGATAACCTTTAGCATCGCTTATTGATGAATCTTCACCAACAAACTTATTAATAAAATTATTAATATCACTTTGGGTTGTCCTAACATTATCCACGTCTTTAACATTGAACCTATATTTTTTTTCTCCAACTTGATAATCAAAACCTTTGAAATCTTTGTTGAAAACATTATCTGTTCTTTGTTGAAATTTCTTCTTATTAGCTTCGAATAATTTCTCCTGATTTTTAGAATCTTTATTATATCTATCAAAGAAATCAATAGCTTTTTGTTGTTCTTGAGTCAACTTTGACCCAGCTTTAATATCTTGATAGTACTTAGACTTTTGCCCGTCTAAATAGGCTTTAGCCTCGGCAACTTGCTCTTTGAGGGCTATTTTCTTTTTACGTATATCTTTCGGATCATCTTCTTCTTCATTATAACCAAAAGATTCTTCTAGTAAAAATGCTCTTTCTTCTGCGGTTAAATGAGATTTAGTTGTTCTATAATACTCGTCTAATATATCAGAGTTATCCATTTTAGATACGTCTCTATTTAAGTTTACGTAGTCATTTATATCACCACCTGTTTCTTCCATGAAGTCTACAAGTTTTTGTATACTTTCAGGTAGTGGTTTTCCAGTTACTTCTGCTTCAGCCACAGCTTCTTCTATTTTTTCTTTAACTCCTTCGATATTATCTTCTGTAATTTCCTCGTCTGTAACTTCCTCTAGAATAGGTGTTTTTTCCTCAACAACCTCTTCTTCTTTAGTAGTATCTGATTCTTCATTGACTACGACCACCTTTTCTTCTTCAGCGGGTTGTTGCTCAACCTCTTCGCTTTTTTTAGTTGGTGGTTTACTTAAATCTACTTTAACGACGCTATCGTCTTCAGCGCTATCAAATTTAGATTTATCTATTTTTTCTTCATTTTGTTTTTCAGTAGTTTCTTCAACTACTTCTTTATTTTCTTCTGCCATAATAAAATTTTATAAAATATTAAATAATAGGGTATTAAAACTTATCAATACCTGCTCCTCCCGTAATTATATCATTACCTGAAGATTCAAATCTTTTAACAGATTCACCCCCTTTTCTTTGCTGTATCATATCTTTTTGATGTGCAGCTTGTCTATCAACTCTTTGATCTTTTCTATCTTCTCTCATAAACTCTCTTATATTAAAACTCTCTGCTTCAGCGGTTTTTAATCTAGAGTTTAATTCAAACTCAAAAGCCATTAGTTCTTTTTTAACTTGCGCCTCTTGTTGTAAATATTGAATTTTTAATTCATTTCTTCTAGTTTCTAATTCAGTTTCAGATTCTGTTTTAGATTTGTTTTTCTCCATTTCAGCTTGAGCTGCAGCTTGAGTTGTTTGAGAGTTAGCGTCAGCTTGAGCTTGCATGTTTTGTTTTTGCAATAATTGATCTCTTTCTAATTTCTTTCTTCTTTTAACTTTTAATAATTGATTTGCTAGTTTTAAATTTCTTATTTCACGTAAATCAATAGCATCATCTAAGTCTATCATTTGTTGTCCTAATGCTACCTGTATATTGTTTTCTAATATTTGTTTTTCTTCTTCATCTGGTAGTAATTCTATAAATATACCAAAATCATACAAATGCAACTCTGATATCTCGTTTAATGTGGCAACGTTATGAGCACCTATAGCTTGTATAAAAGCTTCTTTAGTTGGAGAGTATTCTACTATATCAGCTATTCTTAATGATAAGCACTCAGCTGATTCAGCTGTTAAATAAAGCATTGATTGAAGTATATGTCTTGTTGCTGTATTTGAATTAGCAGCTGCTAACTTTTGAACACCAACCAAAGCGTTGGCATCAGGCATGCTACCATCTCTAGCTTCGTTTAATCCAGTTACATCTCTTATCATTTGTAAATAATAATTATATGTTTGAATTAAAGCTTGTAGTTTACCACCGTTTACTCCGTTGTTTATTTGTTGTATTGGAACTTTACCTGGATTCATTTCCCCTTCTGAAGTAAAACTTCTACCTATAACACTACCAGTTTGGAAAAACATGTTTAAAGCTTCTTGCGGATTATAGTTTGTTCCATTGCCTAAATCGATCTCAGCTAAACCATCGGCATCTAAGTAAACACCATCAGGTACCATACGAGCCATTACTTGTTGTAGCTTTAAATGAGTTAATTGAATAGTATCTGCAAAGCCAGTTATTCTGCTAACTAATGATTCTATTCTGCCTTCATACATTCTTGGTGCAACTATTTGATAACTCATTTTAACTTTACTGAAATCAGAGTCTGATCTCATCATATTAGGCATCATTCTCCATCTTAATAGTTTATTTGCTCCAACCACGTAAACTCCTTCATACAAAGTTTCTATTACTTTTTCTAACTTTTGAAAGTTACCGTCCATACTCTCAACAGGCGGATTAAATGTGTCGTCTTTTTCTATTACCTTTTCTGCTCCAGTTCCTAACTTTTTTAACTTATAAACATTATTAGCGTGAGTTTTGTAATTAAAATACAAAACATGGATTTTATTTTTATCGTATTCTTTTCTTCTATAACCTCCATGCTCTCCATATAAATTACCTGGATATTGAGATATTTCTTTTATCTCTTCCTCTGTTAAATCTGGAAACTCTTTTACTAATTCGTTTACAGGTATTTCTTTGACTTCACCAACGTAGTATATATCATCAAAATATGGAGATTCAGTATGAGAGTATATTAAATTAGCTGGATCAACATATTCTACCTTAGCACTTTCACTAAAATTAAAAGTTGTTTTTGTTGCTCCTATTCCCAGTACTGTTAAGTCATATAAACATCTTCTTCTAACTAAATCGTAATTACTACCCTCCATTAAAACGTTTATAGCTTGTTCCTCTGCTAGTTCTACAGCTTGCTTATAATTAAGTTGCATATGAAGTTGAAGTTCTTCTTCTGTGTCTGGAAGAGTAGCTTTATCATTTTGATATAAATTTATTCCAAAATTTTGTTGAGCTAAATCATTATACTCTTTAGCTCTCATGTCACGAAGCATGGACTCCATGTATTCAGTTCTTTTGCTAACTCCGTATTGATCTTGAGAAAAACAGTTTATTTCGTATGATCTTTGAGCCATTCCATTAACAACAATATCTACGAACTTTGGCACTATTGGAACTGGTTTCCAGTCTAAATTTAGATAAGATAAATCACCATTAATAGATAATTCATTTTTATATTTCTGAATTGGTTGTTCACCTCTAGCATATAATCTAAGTTTGTGAAAGTTGTTTAAGTTATTATTAAACTTAGATCTTGATTCGGAAAACCACTCGTGTTTTATTGCTCTGGCTACTTTTAAACCGTATTCTTCACTTAGTTTTTCTAAATCGCTAACAGCTTGAGATGGAAAATTTATAACAGCATCATTCATGTTACTTTCTTATTATTGTTGATTGAAATCCTTTATTGTTGTATGTTGATATATTGAGGTTTAGTTTAGGTTTACTTATTTTTGGATTTGGTCTGTACAAATGTCTATTGCAAGCCATTATTGCTAAACCCGTACTTATTGAAGCATCGTGTTTTGTTCTTCTATTTATATCAAACTTAGCCCAGTCGTTTAAAGTATCGTTAAAATACATATTACCGTGAGTGCCGTCTTGTAGTAATCCGACGTGATCGTTGATGTACATTTCAATAGCAGCCGCATGAGCCTGTTTTATGTCTTCACTTGAATTTGGTATTCCACCAACTTCTTTTTCAGATGCTGATAGTTTGTTCCAAATTTTATCTGGTCTATTTATACTAAAACTTCTATAACCTCTTCTTCGCAAGTAATATAGAAGTCTAGGTTTGTTATTTTCTGCTAGCAATGGCATTCCGTAAAATACTAGCGCCATTAACACGTCTTCGAAAAATATATCAGCTGTTTGTGGTCTTGCTATATATTCTAAAAAGAAAGTATTAGCTGGAGCATCTTCCATAGAAAACTTAGTTAATCCATGTAAAGCTCCTTTAGAACCTTTGTTGTCTACTGTTCCAGATATATCATAAGAGTCACAACCAAATGCACCCATGTGTTCATTGCCTGGATGTTTTACGCCGTTTTTTAATATGATGTTATTTTGTAATCTACCTCCTGGTACCCAACTAACTTTAAATCTACCGTTAGGATCTGGATTAAAAGTTACTTTGGTGTCTTTAACTCCATTAGTCCATTGAAAATTACCAGGAGTTAATACTGATGAGTTTCTATTACCCTCGTTGTAATCTATTTGCTCGTATATCTTTATAAGATTAAATAAACTATTTTTAGTTTCATCTCTAAATGCGTGCTCTTCAGTTCTAGGAAATTGACGATAAAATTCATTTAAAGCATCTTGATCTTCTTTTAAACCTTCAGCTTCGTTCTCCCAATGTTCTATCACTCCTTGATCTATTTCTATTCCGTGTGGATCAAATGCTCGTTCGCTAGGATCATTAAACACAGGTCGTCCGAATTCATCAATGAATCCTTCGTAATTCCATTCCATAGGAATAAACAAAGAATATAATCCTGACTTAGTCTGTCCATTTCTGTTTCGCTTTGTAACATCCGAATCATAATATAGATTTTTAAAGTTATCACCACCTTTCTCAAGTGAGTTACTAGTACTTCCCATCATACACTTACCAACTATTCTACTACCTAATCTCAAGCAAGTTTTTGTTACTCTCCAGTTGTTTTTTATATTATCAGGCCTTTCCCACTTACCGCTCTCATCATGAACTAGTAAGTTTAATTTCTCACCATCGTAACTATTGTCACCTGTATTCTTCCAGTCAATAGTTGTATCAAGACCTTGCATATCGTCGATCTCTTCTCGTTCCCTCATCTTCTTACGAGTAAACTTTTTAGCTGGTACTCTATAAGCTAATTCAGATTTTGGACGATCCATACCATCTTGTATAGGCTTGAAGAAAAAAGGATAATTCAAACTTATAGGTACAACTTTATCTGTAAACATTTTCTTTGCGTCGGCACCTGTTTTAGATAGTATACCAAATCTACTATCACTCGCTAATGTTGCTTGATTAACAGTTTCAGATGAACTCATAAAAGAAAAACCAGAACGTCTATTTTTTAAATAACACATCCCATAACTTCTTTTGTCTGCTTTGCAAGCTTCCCAGAATATAAAGAATAATTTATTGGCTTCTCTAAAATCTGGAGCACCAACATCAATTTTACTCCACTGTAGATACATATAGTGTGTACCCGTTATGTAAGTTGGTTCACCGTTGTTCATAAACCAAAATCCCTCATCTCTTCTTTTAAACTCTTCGTCAATATATCCGTAATGTTTTTCTTTAAAATCATCTGGATAATCTTGCCAATCAAATACTGTTTTAATTCTTTTAAACTCAGGGTTTGGTGGAAATTGCCTCCACTTCTGTTCTTCTTTGTTTTTACTACAAGAGTATATTTCTTTCGGTTGTTTAGGTAAAGCTATTTGTAAACCTTGTATATCAAGTACTTCACCTATCATACCTGTTTTTGATATTACAACTATATCATTTTCTTTATTATAGCCATACTCCCACTTTTTAGACTTGTTGAGTCTTTTAATGGTATTTAACCTTACTGGTTCTACAACTTTATATAGAGTTTGTTCGTACATTACTTAGATCTTCCTTCTGCAAATCCTTTGAAAGCCGTTTTCTTTTCTTCTTCAATAGGTTTACCTTCAAGCATAGCTTCTTCTTCATGGATTCTATTTAATATTTCAAACGCATCGAATATAGCTAGTTTCTTTGTAGCTGCAGCGTTCTTTAATCTATCAGCTGATATATCTTCATCTGAATCTACTATTTCTTCTCTAGCAACTTTAATAAGTTCTTCAACTGCTTTGTGCCCAGCTTGGATTATATTCTTCTTCGTTTCCTTGATATTCATATTTAATTGTAATAAATTTATTTAAAACCCTATATAGTCTTTCGCCTTCAATTACAAACTCATACTCACCACCAGGTCTAAAACCTACTAATTCTTGTTTATTAAAAGCCCCATCAGAGTATTTTATAATACCTACCAACGGTCTTTCACTATCTGTATTAAAATCATCAATAGATTTTAATGGTTTTATAAAGCTGTAACCAGGTGTGGCTTTCCATTGTTTGTTTTTATAAAGAAAAATTTGCTCTTTAGTTACTAAATATTTATCTTCCTCTAAATAAGATCTACTGTTCTTTTCCCTACCTTTAATATCATGCCATCTTCTAAATACATTGTGGTGTACTATTACTTCATCACCCACGTTTATGGGTGATTGAAATAATACTGGAGTAGCGATTACTTTTGCTAATCTATTTACGTACTGATGATTAAACATCTCTGTATTTAATATTAATTCTCTTTTTCCAACTTGTATATTGTTATTATAACGATTACCCACAGGAGAAATAATATAATCTTTATAGGCATTCATTAATACTCTAAATTATATTCTATTGATATAGCCATGTTTTTATTAAAATCTTTCCAAGGTATAACTACTTCTTGTTTTCTAATATAAATACAATACTTGTCTTCTTCTTCTATTATATCACAAATCTTATGACCTCCGTAAACTTCTTGATCTACAGCGTAGTGCATAGAATCGTTTTTATAATCTTTACCTATAGTTATTTTTCTTATAATATTACTTTTCATCTTCTTTAGGTTTTTCAACACCATTTTCAGATGGTTTTTTTGGCCAGTTAATAGTGCCATCATTAACATTAATATCATAAGATCCATATTCTCTGAGAAGTAACTCTTGCATTTCAGCTATTTCTGATTGAGACTTACCTAGTTCACGCATGGCGTTAAACTTTTGTACTTCCATTTTTCCTATATTAAATTGCAAAGCATTTATAGCATTAACTATATTCTGTAATTTAATTAAATGTTTTTCACTAATCTTCTCTGCCTTTGGTTTTAATTCAACCACTTTTTCTTTTGTTTTTGCCATTTTATTTAATTTTATTTAAGTTAATTATTTTTTTTTAGTATTCAAATCCTAGATGTAAATGTATTGGTTGGTGGAAACATAACTCATCATCATCAGTAACTGTTCCAGCTACAGCATCAACGGTTAGTAGATTAGCTGCTACAGCAGTAACTGTTCCTACAACTTGCTGACTACTTCCATTAGATGCGTATGCGATTATTTCGTCACCTACTACAAATATATCATCAGCATCAACACCATCGGTTACAAGTCCCGTAGCAACTGTTGCTGCAGCTTGATCATCTGCGTCGTTTAATAAAACACCAGTTCCAAAGTCAAGAGCACCTTTTGCCATTCCGGCTATCCATATAGTTTGAAAACCTTGAACTGTAGCACTATAAGTAGAATCACCAGCAAAAGTTGTGCTTCCTTCAATCATTTGACCCTCATAGTTTCTACTTCCAGAACCTATATTGTAGGTTTTAAGCCCATCGCTAGAATCTTCGTTTACACTACCATCGACAAGATATCTACCTATTATATGCGGTCTAGATAGCGCGGTGTTAATTGCTGTTGGAGCAGCATTTACAGTTCCTAAGCTAGGAGGAGCAACATTAGTTGTAGGGTTTGATGTGGCGAAGTATATTTCAAAGTCAAGACCACCGTTACCACCTGCTGCTTCTGTACCTCGAATCATATACGCAATAGACTTAAGATCTACCACTCCTTTAGGTATTTGAAAAGCTGTCCAGTCAAATAGAAGGTCTCCAGTTGAAAATGTTACGTTACCTCGTATACCAACATTTGGTTTTACTGTTTTTATTATTCTTTTTGTAATCATTTTTTAATACTATTTTTTTTGTTCTTGATTCTTTTTTGACGATCCGCCGAAAAAGAAATCGACTACCGTATTAACCTTTGCGCTCATCGCGCCGAATATTGTTGATATAAAACTTATTTCAAATTCACCCATATCTATATCTCCCATAACGAAAAATCTAAACATCATAAAGCTTAATCCAAAATAAGCTATTGTAAATAACGTTGCAAGGATCTTCTGAATAATCGCATCGTCTTTATACATATCTCTAGCGCTCTTTCTGTCTTCGACTTCTTTTGCGAACGCTTCTCGTTCAGCTTCGAGTAGTAGTTGTTTAAGAGCAAGCTTAGCTTCATCTCTTTCTTTGTCTGTCGTAATAACTTTGTCAAGTATTCCTTCTGCATTATCTACTACTTTGCTGAATAAACTTCCTACTATATTTCCTATCATCTATTTCCATCTTTAATCATATCATCGATAGACTTATTCATTACCTTATCGGTGTATGATTTGTTATTAAAAAACACACTATTCTCAGAGGTTGGTATATCTTCCTCTCCTAATAGTATACGATATATTCTACTTATTAAGTGCGAACACTTAAAGGAGGTTTTGAATACAGAGTATTTGATGGTTGTTCTATTTCTGTGTCTCCAAGCTTCTATCCAACCATTCCTCCTTAATTTCTCCCAACGGTTCTTATCCCAACTCATGGTATATGTTCCGTCGATAAATTCTTGACGCGTAAATCTTCCTTTACAATCTAAGTAAATTAGAAGTTCTAAATCAGCGTCAGTTAACCCGTAAGTTTTACAGGCCCATTTTCTAACGAGCCTGTAATACTTAAGGATTTGTAAATCACGTAAATCGTGACTTGTTAATCGCATCTATTAGTCTAATACAGTATTAATATTAATACTTTGAACCCCAGTGATTTTAGGATGCACAAAGCTTGCGGTAACAGTAGCGTCAGCAAGATTTGTTGTTACAGCATCAGCTATAACTATGGCACCATCTGAATGTGGCCCTTTATTAATAGCTCGAACTATAGCTTGCATAGCTTCTTTCATGTGCCCAGCTGTAACTGTCAACAAAGCGTTATCAGATATTACAACTTCATCGTCAGCTGAATTACCAGCTTGATTGTTTAAACTTGAAAATATAATTCCTAATCTAGTAGATGAAACCACTTCAAGTCCAGTTATTCTACTAACAGGCAAGTAAAGTGAATCATCAACACCATCATCAGAATCTATGTCAGTTTGTTTTCTAAAATATAAATATTTTTCCATTATGATTTTTTTTTAAAAATTTTAATACTCAATTATGTTAGCTTAAAGAACCTGCTACGGTTATTCCAGTTGCGTTAGTGTCATCAGTGTAACCATTAAACCCAGTTATATCTGGATGTAAAAACACTTTTTCTACAGTTTCATTAGCAACATTAGTTGTAACAGTGTCAGCAACAACTATAAAACCATCGTTATATAGATGATTAGAGTTAATAGCTCTAATAATTTCATCCATAACAACCTTGTGTGTATGAGCATTAACCGTTAGTGTAACGAAATCGTTTATAATTTCTTCACCAGTACCACCAGCAAAACCAGGTGAATTTGCTACTGATTTGAAACTTATTTTTAAAGTTGTGTCACTAGCTGGTGCCATACCAACTATGTTTTTAGTTGGAACACATAATGATGTATCATTGTTACTTCCAGCAGCTCCATCATCATTGTCAGCGTCAACAACTGTTCTAAAATATAGAAATTTGTCCATTTGTTTTAAAATTTATGATTAATAATTAATTTATGATTTTTTGTTTATTGTTTTTGGTTTACAGTTTGTGTACAATCTACTTTAATAGATATTACACGTTTTTAGTAAATAGTAACTATTCTACTAGAACTATATCCCTCATGCGTATAACTCTATATAATTCATCGTTATACCCAATATCATGTCCAGCGTGTTTATCGTAGAAGATACTATCACCTTTTTTTACTCCTTCTACTAGATTACCAACAGAAACTATATTAGCTTTTTTATAACGATTTGATTCATCTGTTTCGTCTGTTAAGATCAAACCACTAACTTTCTTAGGTTCTTCTTTTATTATATCAACTATAACGTAATCATTAATTGCTTGCATTTGGTACTCTTATATTTGAAATTACACAATCTGCTGACATTACGGTTAAAGCTACGCTTACAGCATTTTTAAGTGCGGATTTAGTTACGAGTACTGGATCAATGATACCTTCACTAACCATGTTTGGAAAAGTTCCATTAACCACGTTGCAACCATAGCCTTCTTTTAAATTACTAGGATTCATCATGAGTCCAGCATTATCCATGATAGTTTCATATGGCGCGGATAAAGCTTTCAATAGCACTTTACCAGCATCGCTTGTCGAAATTTTTTGACTAGCATTAAGAAGAGCAATCCCGCCACCTGGGACGATACCTTCTTGCAGGGCCGCTTTTGTAGCATAGATTGCATCTTCAACTCTATCTTTCTTTTCTTTTAATTCAACCTTAGAGCCAGCACCAACTTTAATAATACCAACACTACCTGATAGTGTAGCAAGACGTTGCTCTAGTTTCTTTTTGATAAAACCGTTCTTTTCTTCTGCTAACTTACTATTTAATTCATCTATTCTTCCTTCAATACCATCAGTCATACCTTCTAAGGTTAGTACAGTATCTTTATCACTAGTTACTGAAAACTCAGCTTCACCTAGATGTTCAGGCTTCATGAGATCTAAATCATCACCTAGTTCTTCATTTAAAACAGTTGAACCTGTTAATATAGCTAAATCATCAATAGCATCTTTCTTTGTTGGTCCAAAGCCTGGTGGATCAATTATATTTACTTTAATATTACCTTTTACTTTGTTCATCATTAATGCAGCTTTAACTGACTGAGCTACTGGCGCTACTATTAGTAATGATCTATTAGATTTTATAACATGTTCTAATATGTTTTGTATCTTACGTACGTTAGGTATTTCAGATAAACATGTAAACACAAGAGGATTGTCTAGTTCACAAGTATGTTTTTCAGTATTAGTAACAAAATTAGGTGAAGTTAATCCACAATCTATCTGTACACCATCAACAACATCTACATAAGTTTCTTCAGTTTCACTTTCCTCCATTAGTACTACCCCGTTTTTACCAACCTTGTCGTAAGCTTCTGCTATAATGTCTCCTAGCTTTTTATCATTATTACACGATATTGCACTAACGGATTTAAGCATATCACCTTCTACTTCAACTGATACGTTATTTAAGTAGCTAATGACACTATCAAGTGTTTCATTTACTCCATCTTTAATTTCTCTGATTGTAAGACCATCTGCGACCGCAGTGTCTATTTGTTTGATTAAGGCTTCTGCTAGTACTGTAGCGGTTGTGGTACCGTCACCAGCTTCTTTAACTGTATTTCTAGCAGCCTCTTTAATTAGTGTTGCACCCATGTTCTCGACCGGATCATACAAGACTACGCTTTCTGCAACGGTTACTCCATCTTTTGTAATGACCGGCTTGCCTCTCCCATCTTCGTAGACAACACACTTTCCTGATGCGCCTAACGTAGACTTAACGGCTTGGGCTAATTTATTTACTCCTGTGATAACCTTGTCTTTAGCATCTGATCCAAAGTCTAGGTTCTTCACCAATTCACTTGGTAAGTTATATTCCATGGTATTATATTTTATTTTATTAAATTAAATTGTCTGTAGGTATTATTACCTAAATGTAAGTATATTTAGTTTTTAAGCCTTTTTATTTCAGCTTCAAGTTGAGAAATCCTATTGTTATCACCAGGATTATTTCTACTTTTCAATTTGATTATATCTTGCTTAAGATCTTTTATTTGATCTTTTTTAGATTTAATAGTGTCACCACCATTAAAACCTTTCATTTTAAAAGCCATTAGTCCTTTTCTGGATTATTTGGATTCATTTGACTAAAAAGATCATCAATTTCACTTCTTGTAAGTTTTCTACCTAGTTTTTTTTCTAGTTTTTTAACTTCATCATCTTTGTCTGTAGTTTTTTGAAAAGAACTACTACCTGCTCTTCCGTCAGATTTTTTATTATCTTTTGAATAAGGTTCAAAACCTTTCATTTTAAATGCCATATCTTTTTCTATTTATAAAATTATGCTCTTCTATCGTGTTTTGATCTTTTTATCCACTCTCCAGTTACAGAATCTTGATAAGATCCATATCTACCTTTTTTCTTTTTTCTATCTATTTTTTTTTGTTTTTTATCTATCATAGCTTGCTCTTCTCCGTAGAATTTTATATTAGGATTTTCTTTCCTAAGTCTAGCTATAGCAGTTGGATCCATCCTTTCTTTTCCAGATAAAAGGTATTCACCGTCTATATTAGCACCTTCATTCCACGTTGTTTGTGCATTTATATCTGGGTC